>Ga0315535_1000184_pt1 | contig 41982 bp, 70 predicted proteins | sample SalMarSW160220MG_2_FD_203092 | JGI IMG/M metagenome (GOLD analysis project Ga0315535, IMG submission 203092) | Salt marsh sediment microbial communities from the Plum Island Ecosystem LTER, Massachusetts, United States - Salt Marsh Sediment SW1602-20 ... | reverse complement strand
TACCATTGCAATAAAAGCATTTCCATTTATTATCGTAATATTCAATTACAGGATCGCCACTGCAATAAGGGCAAATTTGGGCCTCCGCTTCGGAGCCACCATTCGCTTTGTTGGTGGAAGGCCCACCGTTCCGCAATTCTTTGAGTGCAATATTTAACTCCAAAAATTCGCTTTGCGTTAAATCCACTTCCACCCTCACCATTTCACCGTCAAGACCAGACCGCCAAGGCTTTACTTTTATAAATTTCATTCTGCGCTCCTTTTATAAATAGGTGGGCTTTAGCGAAGCGACACCAACGGGAAAGTATGATGCTGTGCGCTTCGCATGGCACTCATACGGTTGTTATTTGTGCTATGCCCCTTGCTACGCTTCGCTGTGTGAATGTTCCTATTTCTTAACGGCACGGGCTTGCATTTGAGATGGTAACTTTTATTGGGAAAGTGCATATCGTCCCAAGCAAGTCCTTGCTTATATTCAGATGATGCGATAAATTTTCCACACACATCACATCTAACCCTTTCATCCGCATATCCCTCATATCCCATAGTGCCGTCTCCTATAGATAATTCACATTGAAAATAACTAGACGTATTATGCACCTTTTACATTCTGTCTAAATTTTCAACTGGGTTTGCCCATTCCATTCCCCGATTAATAACTTCAACTGCCTGCGCTTTTCATATACAGTGATGATCCCTCTTGCAAACTGCCAGAGAATTTCCTTCGTTCTTCGGACCAATTCAAGCCGGGTCATAATCACTCCTTATCCGGTATAGGTTCCTGTCTTCGGATCAAATTCCAGGCGAACTGTTCCACAATATCCATTCCGTTGAATAATCTCAATCGCTAGTTTGTACGGGTCTCCCTTCGAATAAAATCCCTCTCCCTTGAAAAAGGTTGTATTCGTCAGGGTCAAAAGAACATCCGCATCTTCCTTCGGGGCCTTCGTTTCTTTTACATCAGATGCCCGTGTCATTTTATTATCTCCAGGCTCATTCGCCTGAGTAGCCACGATCCCCAGGATATTATGTCGAGCGAAAAGATTGGCAAGCTCCCGGCTGAGAGTAGCCATACCCATCCGATAATCATCTTTCGACACACCACCGATTCGTTGAAGATAATCGATAATCACGATTCTGTATCCCCGGTTCACTGCAGACTGTATCCTCGCTTTCAACTGACCGGCATTGATCCCTCTCGCATTTAAAATTCTGAGTTGTCGATTCACTATTTCATGAATATTCATGCTGTAGTGATTGTATAAACTGAGAGGAGGTTTCTGCATGTAATCAAGATCGGAGAGGTCTTTTTGGGATATATTACTGGCAATCCTGGTATATAAATCCTCCGGGTGCATCTCAGCCGATACATAATAAACCTTATCACCACTCGATAAAAAGGATGCGATCGCACATTCCATCCAGGTCTTGCCGACCTTCGGAGGGGCCACAATAACGACCGTATTCCCTTCCTTCAATCGGACATAATCGTCAACGAGCGGTATACCAAGATGAAAAGTGCGACGAGGGTTTTCGTTTTTCTCCCAATCTTTATGCTTCCGATCGGCCAAATCCCGCATGGAATATTCTTCGAATTGATTATCCCCTATTCCCAGAGATAAAAGTTTTTCCGATACCTCCTGAATATCCAGTTCGTTCGGATTTGAGAAATGTTTATGGATGATCTTTGCGCTTTCCCGTACCCGCATGCATCGATCCAGGGTTTCAAACAACCGGCCGATTTTTGAATAAGAGGTTTTTTCAACCATTCCAATCAAATCAACGGTCTCATCATGATTCAAATATGTGGACAGGTCTGGAATTGAAACCGATTTCTTTTTCTCATAGATCGTAGCCATGGATAAAAAGACTTTCCTAGCAAATCCATCGAAGAAAAACCTCTCCCCAAGTTCAGGCATCCAAATATGTTGACCTTCCTCATCTGCCAATAGGGTCGCGATGACGGTCTGCTCTGCTTCTTTGTTGTGATATGTAATCGGTAATTCCATATTAATCCAAAAACGGGAGTGAAGGCTGAAATTGTCCCTCCCGGTTATCCTCCTTAAACCATACGGATATTAATTTCTGTTTCCAGTTCTTGACCTGATTTCCTTTGCTGTCCTTCCAATCTGCTGTATCGTAATATTCAAAAGCCTTTTCCGCTATTCCAGAGTATCCCTTTTCCTTACAATAGGCCTTGAATTCTTCTAAGGTCGGGGGAATAAATTTAGGGGCCGGTTTGCTTTCTCCTTTTCCTTTTCCCTTTTTATTTCCTTTTCCTTTTACTTTTATCTCTGAATGTCCGTTTTTTCGGAAACGCTTTCCCATATAAATCAATATGTTAGGCAGGGTGATTATTACTTTATTATGGGTTTGTTTTCCGAATGAAGTAGAAATGAACTCGGAATGAACCGAACACGTTTTGGAAATCAACTCAAGATAAACCCGCAATGTTTTCGGTTTAAGGTGAAGTTCCCGGCATAAAATATGCTCTGTAGTCATGAATTTGTTAACCGGTTCATCTTTATGGATTGTACTTTCCATATAAAGCTCTTGAAGGACCCAAAACCGGCCGTAATCTTCCATTCCCCCATGGGCTATTAATTCAGATAATCCGTCTTTTTTCCGACAATTCATATCATGTTGAAACCATGTTTTGACGGGCATTTTTTACCTATTTAAAATGCCAGCCCTGTAACCCCATACCAGGCTAATGGAAAATGGGGTTGAACAGGGCTATGGATCGAACACAGGGCACGATCTGGCTTTTTACAAAACTTTATTTACTTCTAGGAATAGCCTGGATTTCATAGCCTGGATTTTCATACCACATAAAATACATTATTCTCCTTCCGTGTCAAATGTTTTTTTTTGACTTTGCCATGCACCTTCTGTACCGCTCCAGGTTGCACGATTTCAGGTGTTCCAAAATTTTCCGCTTTTCCCTTCCTTCCGGGTATGATGCAGAAATTTCCAAACACTTTTTAATCTGCGGGCAGGGTTTCACGATTTCAGCCTATTCCTTAGTTTGTTGCGGAGATCAGTCAGAAACTTTATTTCCTGATCGATTAGTTTGTCGGTGAGAGCGAAGTTGATCGGATAGCACGAATCTTTTTCGAGTGAATACACGATTGATTGGTATGGTGTGTTTTTGCAGCCCGTAGCTTTTGTTTCTTTTCGGATTGGACACTTATAACAGGATAATTGACCAAGCAGATATTCCTCGCAAAGAGCGCACGCATCAGCGCCGATCTCAATTTCCCTGTCACGGTCAACATTTCTCAAGCGGTCTTTATTGTCCTCCCAATGCAGTATTGATGCTGCCAGAAGCTCAATATCCCGCTCAAGTTTTTTTATTTCTCCTTTTGTCATTTTGGTTCCTCTCTTAAAAGTTGCACCATTGCGTCTCGAATTTGGGACAGGGCCATATATTTTGCAAAGCGGATTGTGGTTTCTTCTGGCACGAAATCGGAGAAAACTGAAAACCATCCAATATGTTCCTTTTCATAGTCATCCATAGTATTATCTATGAGTTCAATGGTCATTTCAATTTCGTTACTGAATGATGTTTTAGGCATTGGACAAATCCCCCTCTACTTCATCTTTAAAACTGCCACATATTACCTTGTATACGGGTTTTTCCTCAACGCCAATTTGCACGAACCGGCAAGCCTCGCCGCTTTTACCTGCATTTTGGGATAAGTGGGCGAAGACTGAAACAGGGGCAAGGTTATCAAAAATAAAATTCCATATCCTCACGCGTGACTCTCCAAGATCGGTTGGTTTTTTCTCAAGGCGGTAGCCGATTTCACGAATAAAAGAAAATAAAGGATTTAATTCTTTTAATTGTGTTGGACACACAAAAACCGTTATTCCGTCAGGGGCCACCATTAATCTTGCGTCTAAATTATCACATTCTTTTTGAATATAATTTTCAAAGTCGCAGACCTCATCATCCCATTTTTCCATCTCGTCAATCATTTTTTGCAGTCTACCAATAGATTCACTCAATTTTTCATTCATTTGGTTTCCCTTTTTTTGTTTTATGGTGGACAACGTTTACCGCACGGGCGATAGTTTTTTAATCTCGCTTCGTAAAAATTTTGCATTTTCAGCAATCCACGGCTCTGATTTTGGAGAACAATATTCTAGCCTGTCAAGAGATTCAAAAATTTCGCCCTGCGGTTGTTGTGGCTGCTCTGCCCCACTTGCCGCTTCCGTGCCGCCGTTCTTATGTTTGGAGTTTGCGCGAGCCTTTTCCACTTCCTTTTCTAACCAAAGAACATAATGTGTGGTATGATATGTAAATTCAGACGTTGGCAATACAGGTCTCTTACATATCATCATGTGCTTTTTATATTCAGCCATAAGTTGTGTATTTTCCATAGCGCTAACTCCTTTCATATTAGGCGGCATGTGCCACAACGTGTGATAAATGGTGCAGTTGGCGGCCCCTACCGGAGTCGAACCGGACCTCCACCGTTGGACCTTGACGTGGCCATCACCGCGATTATCCAGGGCCGACAATTGAACCATTTATTTGTTAACCGAAGGACCGGCGTTCCGCTGATTTAGTGAGCGTATTTCAGATAAAAGATCGACCATTACTTCCTTTAACGAAGGCTCATGATAACCATTCCAAATATCGGCAGCAGCACGAACTGTTAACTTGGTACTTGTCTGCATTCCGCACTTACACCTGATTAATTTTTGACCAGAGTTATAAGTTACAACTGCTGGAATTCCACCGCACGTTTTACATGCTTCTAATTTCAAATCATCCACAAGCGAACTCCTTTCATAAGCCGGTATTTTGGTTAATGTGTTGCGTTATGGTGCTTTTTTAATTGCACCATGACGCTGTTCTGTGTTGGCCGGGCGTTCCGATTTCTCAGCGCGCCTCTTTTTATACCAATATTCATAAACAGTTGTTTCACGTAAATCACCTTCTGAAAATTCCTCAATATCATTTCCATATTCTTCCAAAACCTTTTCACAAATATCACAAAAATAAACGGAATATATTTCACCATCGACAAGAGTGTCTCGAATTACCATTGACCCCGATGGAATAATATCCATACAGCCAGTACAATAATGTGGCTTCCTTGTTTTTACCTTTTTACGATTAATAAAATTCATTGGCGCGCTCCTTTAATTAGCCCGGCTTGCACAGAACGTGCTGCCGAATGTGTGCCTGTTTTAATGGCATCACTTCGGCTTGTTGTATGTGCCTTACTCCCTGCTACGCTTCTCTGAAATCGCGTTCCGATCTCTGCCGGGAGCGGATTAGAAAGGTAAATCGTCGTTATGCTTTTCATTTTCAACCAAAATTTTAATGTCAAACAAAGGTAATATTTTAATTAAATCGGCGCGAAAAATATGAAAACCGTGATACCGTGAAAACCTATCTCCGACATCCCGATAAAGATGCAATGAATCTCCATCTTTTACCGCATGACCGCCATTAATTGAAACTACCTGTTTATCCATTTGTACCTCCTTAGCTCCCGGCTATTATGGTAAGCGATTTTTGCATACAACGTGCGACGAATGGTGATGCCTATATAAAAGTACCACCAATTATTTTATTAAGGCAATGCTTACACATTTTACCGCCGCCCATCAAATGACATGTACAGGTTTCACCATTCGTTTGTTGTGGGATGGGAGCCGATTCCTTATATTCCTTTTCCATCTTCGCGGCCTGAAAGCAAATTTCATGCACCCGACGACCGTAGCCTCCATCCCTGTAAAAATCACCAAGTTTAATATCTTTACCACACTCAGCACATGAGTGCATTGAACGACATTCTCGAACCGGATACTTTTCATAGGCCGCGATTTTCATTTTATAGGCTCCTTTCCCACAACTGTCCAAAAGATGCCCTTGTTTTTATTTTAACTCCCCGGTTTCAAGATTATATTTTTCGCTGGAAATAACTTCTTTGATGTGGGCTTCCTCCCCCTTGGTTCTCGGTTTCCCGTGGCCGAACTCCAACATGCAGACTTGTTCAATCCAATCCTCATTATTCAAACCCTGCTGAACATCCTTGCGAAGATCGGCGATCTCGTCTATCAGGTCGAACTTAATTTTCCCACCTGGAAGTGCGACCCCGCTGCGAATCCGGTAATCGTCTTCAAGTTGAAGGTTGCTGATCCCCATTGCCTTTTTAAGAGCGTGGGCCTCAGCTACCTTTTTAATCATGTCTGCGGGGTGTGTCGCCCATGCGTTGTACTTTTTATTGTATGTGTCGAACTCGACAAGCTCAATCGTTGGCTCTCCTTCTTTGCGAAACACGATCGCATAAGCACCAATGATTTTTCCACGTTCATCACCAAACGCTGTGATTTTGTGTTCGATCTTACCGTTTGGAATGTCAATTGAATACTCGTCGCGTTCCCTGATTTCGCTTGACCGGATACCACTGAAGGCAGGGTTTTTCTGTGCTTTTTTAAGAAACCCATCACGACCGGCAAAGACGATCATGTTTCCCTTTTTATCCTTATAACACCATATTTCTTTCATGAAAGGATCAAGCTCAGTCACCCGGCACACGTTGAGAAAATAAGCCAGCTCCAGGTCGGTTGTGTTCTTTGCGACCGTGCTTTTCACGATTGCCACCTGCTCGGCTGTCATGTTTGTGGTCCCGGCTATCTTTTCAAGTTTGGCGTTCGTTTCTATTACTGGAATGAGACTTTTAGACATTATTGTCCCCCTCATATAAAATTTTATGGAGTGCCCATTGCTGAATCTCCAGGGATTCGGCATAGTTTGAATATCCAGGCCATTGGCCTGTTGACTGACAATCTGCATAAAGCTCGATGGCTTTCTGGAAGATCACCCGCCCGGCTTCAAGGCTCTCGACTTCCATGTTATACGGGACCACATCGAACGGCTCGGTGACTTCAGCCGCGATGAACGAAAACGGAATTTTCCACTCGGTCTGATAGGTGCCGGTTTCAGCGCAATGCAGACCGTCGAGGTACATTGAAGCCTGGACATAATACTTCAGGTTCGTGGCGACCCGAGAGAATTTCCCCGGTGTTGGGTCGTCCGTGCATTTCAGATCCACCACTCGCTCGCCCTCGATCAGAATATCCGGTCGGCCTTTGCACATCACGCCGGTTGCAGGGTCTTTCCAGATTATTGTAACCTGGTGTTTGCCGCCGAGCCACTTTGATGCTGTGGGGTGTTCCATGATCGCTTTGACGACCAGCTCTGCCCGGTCGTAGTCAGCTTGTTTCAGGCAGTCTTTCCCTGCTTCCACCGCATCCGCAATGGCCTGTTTGCACGATTTGGAATTCATGTTCCAGGGTTTTTCCTCGCCTTTTCCGTTGATGTAGGTATCGGGGATTTTGAAAAACCGCCGTTCAACTTCTTTCTGGTCAAGCAACAGGGCATCGACAAGGGAGCCGAATGCCATGATCGGGGAAGACTTTTGTTTTTCCGAAAAATAATGCTTTAGGTGTTTCGGGCTTTTCAGGATCGGATCGACAAAAGACTTTGAGAAGCAAGGCAGATCCAGGTATTCGTCGAACGGAATATCTGTATAAATTCCTGGTTTCAGGTCTTTCATGCTAAACCACGCTTTCGATTAAGGTTGAAAATTTTGATCTCGGGATCACTACCGAGCCGGTTATCTTTTTGCGGCCCCTGTTCTCCTTGCACATCATGTAGATATTAACCTTAGTGACCTTGGTAATACGGTATTTGATTTGCCCCGCACCACGGGCCACGGCAGTCTTTCCGACAAGGTTCATTCTTTCTCCTTTATGCAATGGTCTGAGCCTTCTTTATCGTTATACCAGAACGTCCAGCCGGTTTTCTCGTACCACATGAAGCACCCGTCATCCAGGAACAAGGCAGATCCAGACCTCGGGCTGTGAATATTACCCCGGTCGATTGCCTTCTGAATCAAGCGGATTTTCATGCTGAGAGGGCAATGGTCGGTCATGCTTTTCCCTCATGCTTGGCTTTGAGCCAGGCGTTGACAGTGTTGATTTCGTCATCTGTCAAATAAGCTGTTCTTATATCATTACGGTCAATAGACTTTAGATATTCCATGTCCTCCTTACTCAATTCTTCCGGCATGAGCCGCTCACCTTGGCAAGCTTTGGCAAGGTCTTTGACAGAAACGTATTCTTCCCCATAGTGCTTTAAGTTCATCGGTGTCTTGGCCATTATCTTCTTAAACACCGGATTGTCCATCGGGTCTTGGTTGTGTTTCTTCAGAACGCTTATAACAGCCATTGAAAGGGTTTCATAAGCCGAATCTGTACGTGCGTTTAGCTTGGTTGATACTGTGTCAACAGCTTCCCGAATCTCCTTCTCTGTCCACTTCCGTTCTTCCACAGGTTCCTCTTTCGGTTCCCATAAACTGTGATCAATGTCACACTCACGGCATGGCGGGGCATATCTATCGACATCCGCATATTTGCAATTTTTACAGAGTTTTATCATAGCCCCTCCTTCATCCCATACAGCCACATGAGTCTGGCAAAGGATCTTGTTACATAACGGTCGTAAAAATCATACTCCACATTCCTTGAGAGAACATATTCCTCCCCCTTTATGGCCTCATCAACCAACTCCATGATGTCTGCCATCTGGTTACTCGGCTCCCATTTGTCGAAATTGGTATCGCATTCCCGGCATGGGGCATCTCCAATTATGACCATTTCATGTTTGCAATTATTACAACGCTTTTTCATCCCTGCACCTTTTTCCCTTTCTCTTTCTTTAGTTCGACCTAATATCAAACTTTTTAGGGTTGTTTAAAATTTCCTTAACGTCGTCGATCATGTTGTCATGGATGCAGGAACCGAATTCGCAATCCTTGTAAATATCAATTTTTGTTCCCAGCAGGTAACATCCAAGAAGATCAAACTCCTGTTCGTCCGGGGCTGTCCTGTACACGTCGATCTCGTAAGTCACCTTGATTTCATCCTCCCCGGTTGAGAGGGATTTGTCGGCAAAGTATATTCCATCTTCAATCATTTTGACCCCTTTTCCCCTGTGTCCTTTTTGGGTTTATCCCAGTACGGTGATCGGCACTTAGGACACGTGACCGGCCTAACCTGGGAACGCGGGAACCATCTGTGACCACACCGAGAGCACTCAAATTCTGTTATCGCTTTTTGCATTTAACCTCCTTTGTTGTTACATATAAGATAAGCGCATACGCTATTCATTGCAAGAAAAAAAGCATGTCATAATGTTATTTTTATCTATGTCACAATGCTAAAACTGTAGATATATTCCACAAAAGTTGACATTTTTCACACTTTAGTATATATTAAAAACATGGATACTTTACAGGCACAACTCCATAAACTTTTAGAGCTTGATGTAAACCCGGAGATGCGACGAGTGATTAAGCGTTCGCGCCCTGACACTTCTAACGATCCGGAACGCGACCAGCATGAGTCAAAGGAATTCGAAAACAAAATTCTGTTGACCCGTGCCGCTTAAAAATCTACATTAGAAAGCATGAGCATCCGCCGCACAATTAAAATCATCATCAAGGACATTATTTCTGTTTTCATTTGGTTTGCTGCGATTTATCTTTTGTCCTGCACGGTCACGCTGAAGGTTGAGGTTCCAGAAAGAATCAGGGTTTATAACTACGACATACCAGATTCGGTAATAGTCAAAGAGTTTTACGAAAAACCGTTCCGCCTCGACACCATCCCTACAGCACCAGGAAGCAGCTTAACCCCTGAAGAAAAGCAATGGCTCCGAGAAGGTGAGAAGGATGTGGCCGTTGTTGATTCACTCGCAAACTGTGTTGAGGAAAAGGTGAGGAAACAAAACAACAAGAGGTGAACTGATGAAAGAAATGTATTTAGAGTGCATGGCATGCTTTACAGACCCAAATTCAAAAGCACTTATTGACGCTGGTATCGAGAGCGCCGCAGACGATTGGGGACCGGTCACAATTAAGATAAATAGCATCAAGGCTTTTAACGAAACCGAAAAAGAATATCCCAATTGTTCCTGTATTCGGATTTCTGGAAATGAGAATGCCGGAATGATTATCAACGTTTCATACATTGATCTCAAAAGGGTCATAGAGGATTACACGCAAACAAAAATTGTCAAAATTTCAACAAAGCAACACGTTTAAGTTATGAGCAAGAAACCCGACAAGATTTCAAAGCGCGGCAGGGTCAACGAGGGGAGACCGTCAAAGTACGATCCTTCTATTCTTCCCTTGGTTAAAAAACTGTGCGAAGTCGGCTGCACAAACCTTCAATTGTCCGTTGCTCTCGGTATTGCTCCACATACGATTGACAATTGGAAGCTTGAATACCCTGAGTTTCTGCGCACCATAAAGGAAGCAAAGACCGACGCAAACGGTGCTGTCCGTCGTGCATTGTGGGAAAGGGCAATAGGTTACGAACACCCAGACCTTCACATTTCAAACCACAACGGATTAATTACAAAGACCGAAATCATCAAGCACTATCCGCCCGACACCGCAGCAGCTTTTATCTGGTTGAAAAATCGCGGTGCTCTCGATCCCGATACTGGAGAGGAAGAGGTTTGGAAGGACAAACAGGAAGTTGATCACACGCACAAAGTTGAAACCATAAAAATCACCGTCGTTGATCCGAAAAAAGAATGAGCCAACCTTTTTATTTCGTCTTTTCTGCTTTCGTCTTCCTTCCGGTCGTTCTCGGTGTTTACCTTCGCATCGGCAGCGAATCGGCCATGACCGTGGCCCTTGTGCTTCTCGGGTCTTATTGCTGGATCAGCAAGACCGGGGCGCGGGTCTGGCATAACTTCCATTTTCTCCCGATTGTCTATCTTTGTTACCAGGCGACCAGATCCTATTTTGCGACCGGCGGCTGGATGTTGGGACACCTGGAGCTTGCCAGGCTTGCTATGGCTACGGGAATAATCATGTGGTTATGGCAGTCCGACGTTAAGCTGGAGACCGTTGCCAAGATTGCGACCGTGGTATTGATCATCGAGTGCGGCCTTGCTTTTTTCGATCTCGGCACATGGTCAAAGCATAATGAATCTGTTTTCGTCGGAACAATCGGGGCGAGCAATAAGTTCGCATATATCATTCTGTTTCTGATCCCGTTTCCTTTTTATGTGCTTCAGTTTAAACGGTGGCGGAAACGAGCGATTGCGGCTATACTGCTTTCTGCTGTAGCTATTGTTGGCGCATCTTCTCGGGCCGGTTGTGCGGTGGCCTTTCTTGAGTATGTCGCTTGCGGTTGTTACTTCTCACGCGGGATCAAGGGAAAAAGGCGGTTGCTTGTGGTCGGGTGTTTTTTGATCTTTGCCGGGATTGGTGCAATGTTCATGCCGCTAAACAAATCCCTTGATGATTATAACCCATTTGGTCAAATTTCAATATGGGGTCGCAATCAATGTGGTTTTCCTGAAGTTTCGCGGGAAATGTTTATGAAAAATCCTTATTTCGGTGCCGGGCCTGGGACGTGGGGTTATTATGCAGATAAGGCAAAAACAAGATATTATCATCCACATAACGAATTCGGTCAATCACTCGCAGAAAACGGGATCATCGGAACTGCCTTCTTTGTGTTCCTGATGACTGCCGCAACGGTCGCCTGTTTCCGTAAATCGTTTTATCTCGGTGTCGCCTTTGCCGCAACGATAATCACCTCATTCGTGTTTGGCATGAGGACACCGGAGCACACTTTCTATATTGCCACGGCCATCGGGTTGGCCGGGCAGGTTAGGAGGAATCAATGCCTTGTAAAAATTGCGCGGTAGCTATTCATTGTGTTGGTCTCGGGATAAAATATTGTCCTTGGTGTGGGTTTGCATTAAATACTCGATGTCCAGACCTTACAACAGTCAAACCTTCACCGTATGCTGAGCGAATTTGTGAGTCAATGCTGAGGGCCGGGCAGGTAAAGCCGGTTCGATATTTGACGAGGGTTTAATCTTTTACTCCAACAAGGAGAGGCGAATGAGCAAAGAGGTAAAGTCGGCGCTGTTTTATGGATTGTGTATTGGAAACTTAATTTACATGGTTGGTTTCTATCTTAGTGGATGGCAGTTTGAAAGAGGTGGAGAAGCGATAACCGCACTATTCGCATACTTAATGACGGTCTTTCTTTCGATATGTATTGTTGGATTATTTCAAAACACGTAAAGGAAGACAAAACAATGGAAACCCCAAATAAAACCTGCCAGGTTTGCCGTTGGTGGACGGTCGCAAGAAAAGACTATGAGCATGAAGGGTATTGCCGCCGCCGTTCTCCAATCAAAGTGGACGACCGAAATTATGCAATATTCCCGATAACCCAGGACGTTGATTGGTGCGGGGATTGGGATTTAAAAATGGACAACCTTGATAAATTGAAATTAAAAGGTCTTGCTGAACTTCATGAAAATTTTAAAAAAATAGTATAATCATGGACTTAAATATCCAGCTCAACCGCAAAATGCTTGCCTTGTTTTACGACGAGGCCATGAATGAGCTTGTCGCTCGGTATCGGGTGGCTCGCGGTGGTCGAGGTGGGAGTAAATCCTATGGTTTCGGGGATATGTCAATCGCCAGGGCTTGCCAGGAGCGCACGGACATTGCGGTCTGCCGGGAATACCGATCCACGATTAAGGGCAGCGTCCACAAGATAATCTGTGAGCGTATCGCATACCACAATCTTGGCGAAGCCTTTGACATCACGGATGCCTCGATCACAAACAGGTACACCGGCAGCAAATATATTTACCAGCACCTTCACAACAACTATACCGAAGTCAAGGGCCTTGAAGGAACGGATATCTGCTGGATATTTGAGGGGCACGACCTGCAGGAAGAAAGCTGGAAGGTTCTGAACCCGACGATCCGGCGCACACCTCGGATGAAGAAAGACCCTGAATTCTGGATCGAGTTCAACCCGCAGTTTGAGGATGATTTCATTTACCGCCGGTTCATCGTCAACCCTCCACCTGACGCAATCAACACGCTTATCAATTACACAGACAACTATTGGTGCCCGAAAGATATGAAGTCCGAGGCTCAGAAATGTATGCTGGAGAACCCAGAGGAATATTCCCATATCTGGCTCGGTAATCCCCGGAACATCGGCGGGCTGGTCTATCCATCTTTCAACATGGAACACCATTTGAGAGAGGTCAGCATGTCCAGGATCGAGCCGATAGGTAATTTCTTCATGGGGCAAGACCCGCACACAACCTATTATCCGGCCTGTGTGTGGCTCGGCAAGGTGCCCCGTGGTGACGGCTCGTTTGATTATTACTGGTACAACGAGTTCCCGACCCGTGGGATGATGGGCGGCAAGTTCTATCACGAGATCCGAAAAGAAAAGAAATGCACGCTCACGCTGCGGGAACGGGCCAAGGCTTACCGGTTGATGGACAACACAACAGACAGGACATATCACGGCATAAAAGTCATGGCCCGAGGGATTGACACCCGCTTTGCCAAAGGTTCCGGGGCAGGGAGCACGACGACCAACACCAGGGGGATAATCGAGGAAATGGCCGACGAGCGCAACGGTGGATTGATATTCGAGACCCCGCCCGAGCACATGATCGACGTACAGCGCGACCGAATCAGAGAACTTCTTTCCTGGGACATTTTAACCCCGATGCACCGGATGAACGAGCCGAGAATGTATGTCATGCCGCATTGTGAGAACATAATCGACACCCTGAGATTCCATCGTTTTGACAAGGACGGCAAGGACCGAGAGGATGAAAAAAGGAAAGACTTTTCGGACGCGATGAAAATAACACTTGCGTTAGAGCAACAAAGAAAATACATTAATAAAGAGGACCAGGAAAAACCTCTCCCACCTGAATACGATCCCATAAAAGACATGGCTGCTGTTTACTTAGGCGAAGGAGCTGCTATTCATGCAGGCTCAAAAACTATTAATACAAGAATTACAACGCCAACTGCGAATTGAATACGGCGTGAAAAACAAGGGCAAGAGAAAAAGGCTCGCAAAAAACACGTTGAAACAATTATCAAAAGGGGTTCCTAAATGAAGAAATTGATTCTGGTCCTGATGCTGGCCGCTTCCTGTTTTGCGCTTAATGTGGAAAACTACACGGGTTACGGCGACACCGCAAACATTCATTCCTTCAACGCCGATTCACTTCTTTTCACTCCCTGGTTTCGACTGAGTTCATACCTGAATCTCCGGGTTGACGTTTTCGCCGACGACACCAGCTCGGACGGTTTCGCATCCGATTCTATCCTCTTTCATTGGGGAGTGCAGACCGGACACCCGGTTCTCAATTCCTCGAACACCAGGGACACCATGATCAACGAGGAAATGCTTGTCGTTGACACGATGGACGTGCAAAACGGGGCGTTTAACGACACCATGCTGGTAATCAGCGCGACCGGCTCTTTCTCCAACGTATTCAAACAGATGGACACAACGAACGTTTCCGGCTTTGTGACGCAGACCGCAAACGTATCTCCTGAGTGGGATGTGTGGTTCAGGGGATGGGTGCAGGGGCTTACCGGGAACAAGCTCGGCAGCTACATTCTCACCAGGATGGCATTTCCACGAAGGGTTCAAAATCCATGAGGGATTTAGTCAAAGACTTTGCCAAGCTCGAAAAAGAAATCACCGCATACGTTAAAATGCGGCCTGAGTTCTATTTCAAGTCTGACTGCTATAAGAAACTTGTGGCTCGGTGCAACCGGCTTGATAGTTCCTGGGACATGGAGCTGGCCGGGACTCGCAGACATCAGCGCAAGAACGAGAGCCGTACACAGTTTCTCGGACAGTTGGCTTATCCGCTTGTCAAAGAACAGATGTTGATTCGTCGCTCAATATTTACCTCGAACTTCAGATCAGATCCAATCTTTAGTCTTCGGGCAATCGGGAACACCCCGAAAGAAAACGCGATCAACATGCAGGATCTACTCGAATCAAACAACGAGCAGACCCGATTCCGGGCAAACACCTTGCGGCCCTCGATTGACATGGTGTCGAAGTGGGGGTCGAGCGTGATATATACCGAATACCTGGAAGACCAGGAAAAAGGCTGGCGCACGGTTGCCGACCCTGTTTTCGGAGCACAGCGAGTATTCGGGATAGTCAAAAACACAAAGAACGCTGTTTGTTATCCGCTCGACATCAGAAACTACTTTCAAGACCCTCGCGTTGTTGACAACAATGAATCCGGGTTCCGTGGTCACATCGAGAGGCGGCGGCTGAGCTGGTTGGTTGCGAACTATCAGAGCAACCCCGACAACTTCATCAAAGAGAACATTGAGCAGGTCATCAAGGACGTGAAGGCAAAGACCATTTTCAAGGATAGGAATTACACAGACCCGCAGGGGCGCAGCACGGTTCACGACTTCGACCAGATCACGGTAAATGACATCATGCGGGGCCAGTTCCAGATCCACATCGACGGCAACGAGGACGACGAAACATATTACACGGTGTGGATGATCGGGGATAAGATTATCCGGTTTCAGTCCAACCCCTACGACATGAACCTGAACCAGTACACGGTTCTGACCTGTGAACCCCGTTATGAATACTGGTGGGGAAACACACCGGCTGAAGCCTCGATCCAGAACGAAAATTCCATGAATCTCCTGCTTGGCATGAGCCTGGAGAATGCGATTGAGCAGATGAAACGGTATGTGTTTTACAACAAAAACGCGATCAATCCGAATCTATTCCAGGCGGCGGCATCGAACTCCAAGATCCCGGTTGATGTGGCGAGGGACGTAAACCTGAACAATGTCCTTTTCCAGTTCCAGCCGCAGGACAGCGCGGCCACCTCGATCAACGAGGCCTATCGGCGGATCATGGAGAATAACCAGCGGGTATCAACGACCCCGGATCTCAACCGCCCGCCCGCATCCGGTGGGGCCTCGAATAAAACGGCTTATGCTGCTGACATTATGGCGAACGTCGGCAACAACATGGACATGGACATCCTCGAACAGTATTCCTACTGTCTGGCGAAGGTCGGGGAAAAGCAGACGATCATCCTTGCGCAGCACCTCGGCAACTTCGGGCCTATAATGATCAGACCGACGAACACGCAAGATCAGCGCATGGTCGAGAAAGTGAACATCACCGGCAACTGGTTGGTCTACATGGAAACCGCCCTTCAGCGGAGCAATTCGTCTGAGATTATGAGATATCAGAATATTGTAACGTGGTTGCTCAACCTGGTCAACAGCGGATTGCCGATACAGCCGAATTTCGAGCCGCTGATCAAACACACCTTGAAGATGGGTAAATTCGCACAGGTCGGGGAAGTTCTGAGCGACCAGGAGGCAATGGTTCAACAGCCTGGATTCGTGCCGACACAGACCCAACCGGGGCAGGAGTTGGCAGGGGCCGGGCAGGAAATGAGTGAGGCCGCATGATCAAAAGGTTTTTGCGCTGGTTGCTTGGCGCGACTGTAGAAACAGAGAAAAAAGCAATACTCGCCGAGGCTCGCGAAATTCTGGAAACGATGAAAACACGAGCGCGCCGGGAATATGTTTTCATTGAGCGGGCCGACACGACGGCAAATTCGTTTCTTTACGGGATTCAGCCGCTGTTTAAGAATAAGTACGTCAAGGCGTGGCTTGCTCAGCACCGGGAACAATGCCTGGAACTGATGAAATCGGCGATGGCGGTGAACGACAATGAGAAGGTTTTGCGCGGCATGGCGCAGATCACGATGATAGACAGCCTGTTCCTCGACCTGGAACAGTTTGAAGAAAACTACGAAGAAATGCTCGAAAGGATAAACCATGAGCGAGACGAGAACGAATGAACTGGTGATGAAATACGCGAAGAAATTCGCAAACGCTGAATTGCTCAGCTTCATCAGACAGGCAGAGAAACATAAATGGTTTGGCACCCTGTACTATCACCCGGAGCGGCGAGCGGTTGCCGAGTTTGTATTTCAAGACGGGATCTGTTTGCGGTGTATCGAACCAGAGCAGGGGCAGAATTGCACATTTAACAAATCGGAGAAATTTTGGTGAACCAACCAACAGGAGTTTCAATGTCAAGCAAAAAATCAATCCACATCACCGAAAACGATGACGGCACATTCCAGGCATCCGTCGATTGGCAGGACAAAAAAGGCGGCTACCAGTCGAAGTCTTACAGCGCGGATTCCATCGAGAGCGTGCTGGCAAAGATCGGTAAAATGAAAAGCGAAAAACCGGAGAAATCCGAAAAAGATGAGGAACCCAAAGAGGCAACAAAGAAAGGCCGTGACAAGACAATGGCCGGACTTTTCAAATAAAAACCAGTCATACCTTAACCAAAGGGGTGAACAATGCCTGAAGTAACTGACGTTTTAAACGAGATGAATGTGGCCATGCCTGAGACCTCCGAACCTGAAAACACGGACGGAGTGGAACAGACAGATCCATCGGATATATCAGAAGGTGCCTTGAATGCGAGGCTTGAAGGGATTCTCGATCCGCAGAAGGAAAAACCAGCGGAAGAAAATACTGAAAAGTCTGAGACACCCGAGAAACCCGCAGAGGGGTCGGACAAGGATAAACCCGACGAAAAGCCCGACGAGTTTCTAACCGCATCGCGCAGCGCGCTGAACGACGAGGACGGGAATATTTCGAGTGAAAAGGTGCAAGACCTGTTCCTGAATACAGGGAAGTCTTTTCTCCAATTCGCGGAAGCCCCGAAACCTGACGTACAGAGCGTTGAGCAAAAAGAGGACGTTGTATCCCCGGAGACTGAGTACATCAAAGCGGTGGACGAAATTGTTTCCAACTTGCCTTCCATTTTAAAGGAAGAACGAGAGGCGGGGATCACACCTGAACAGACGATACAGAGATTAGCTAACACGCTCGGTGAATTCGTATCGAAACGGGACAGTAAACTTGAGCTTGCGAAAGAACGGGAGTCGTTGAGAAACGAATACCGCTCCGACATTGAGAAGCGGCGGGAAAAAGACATCGACGCAGCAATCGACAAGAATACCGCTGTACTCGGCTCGCATCTCAATGATACCATCCCCGGCGTAAAGGGTGTCGACGTTCTCAACAAGTTCCTGCTGGATAAAAAGTATGGCGGCAAAATGCTGGACATGCTGTTCAGAAAGGAAAACCCTGGCTACGATTCTTTGAAACCGGAAGACCAGAAGGCCACGATAAATAAGTGGTTCAGGGGCTTCCAGGCCAACCGCTCTAATATGAGCATGGTTGCAGAATATGGCCGGGCCATGTGGCTACTCGAACGACTGCCGGACGTTGTTGAACATGCAAAAGCTATCGGGACGACCCTAAAAGAGACTGCTGGCGAGTCGAAGGGGACGAAACCAAGCGGCATGAAATCGAGCCAACCGGCGGGAGGCATGAGCAAGCGCATGTCTGAATTCCTGGGTTACGATCAAGTAAATTGAAAGGATAATCGAAAATGGGAAATACAATTTCTTCGACAATGATGTCGCATGAAGCTCCAGCGACCGATATGCTGGCACAGCGCGAAGTAGGGGACGAGATTCGATATCTCGGTATCGGAAATTCCGTCCTCACCGCAATGATCGAAAATAGCATGTTCCAGGATGGAAAGCGCAAAACCTCCAAAGGTTTGATCGGCAAGCGTTCCGTCAAAAACGTGCGGTACGAAATGTTCACCAGGTCCTATCGTCCGTACAAAGTCACCGTTGCCAGCGGCACCGAGGTTGAGTCTTCCGGTGTTACCCTGGATGATGACAATGGCCTCATGCCCTACATGACCCTGTACAATCCCCGCACGGACACCCGTTGCCGGGTTGAGAGCGTTTCTTCGAACGTGATCAAGGGCGTGACAATCGGCGGGACGACCTTTGAAGCGGCAGCGGATGACGAACTCATCGTTGGTGCCCCTGCAATGCCAGAGGGTTCCACATCCTCGATGGTTGTGAACGGCAGCGATGACCAGAATTTTAACATCCTCCAGTTTTCGCGCTGGTCGGTGTCGATCTCCTGGGTTCTGGAAGCAATCAAGCAGCTTGCCGGTGGCAATCGTTTCACCCGTGAAAAAATGTACATGCTCTGGGAAGCCCTGGCCGACATGGAGCGTACTTTCATCATGGGCGACTATTCGACCGACGTGGCAACAAAGAACACCTCTACGGGCGAACAGACCGGATACACCGGCGAATTCCCCACGACTCGGGGCCTTCTGAAGTTGGCCGCGAACAGCGTGAGTGCCGACGGCGCAGGGAACCTGTCCTGGATTCGCAAGAATCTGCCAGATGCAATGGGTGAGACAACCAACGACAACGACATGTACGTTGCTCTGTGCAGCAACGAACTGTTTGGTCGCCTGGTTGACGAGATGGACGGGAAATATTCGGTGGATGAGAGCGGCGAGCTGAAGGTTTTCGGCATCAAAGCAACCAAGCTCATCACCGCTGGCCCGACGATCCAGCTTGTGAAACACAACATGTTCAATGTTGCCGGAATGAAAAACAAGCTCCTGGTCTTTAACCCGGCCAACATCGGATACGTTCACCTGGAAGGTCACGACATGGGACCGAACAATGGCATCCAGACCAACGCGACCCACGGGAAGCAGGATGAAGTCTACGCGTACTTTGGCATTGAGACCAAGGACGCGGGAAAGAGCATCACGCTTGCCTCGAACATGTACTAAGTCTATCAATGAGGGGTCGGAGCTTGACGGCCCGCCCCTCACCTTAACTGAAGCGTAAACTCCTAAAAAGGAAAGTCTGATGAACAAGATTCTTTTCGCAGTTCTGGCCGTGGCTATGTCCATCAGCGCCGCAACCATCAGCGCACCAACATCCTACGGGCAGCTTGGCCCCTGGGTGATTGATACTGCATGGAACGCGGATGCTGCCGACACAGTGAGCGGTGCAGACACAACAGTTCTCTCGAACCTGACCAAGCGTCGTTTTGAACCGGGTTACGAATACGCCATGATGACCTCTTTCTCAATTGAGTCGGCAGACACAATTCGGTTTGAGGCCCTGAGTTATGGCTGTTGCGGTGACACCCTTTTCGACGTGACGAGCTTTGATACTCTCATGTCCGGGCAGACAGACCGAATCTCCCTTATGCCGATTGGTCGTACTTCACTTGGTTACAAGTACACGATCCGGGCAATCGGGTGGATTGAGTCTTTGCTGACCACGATTGAGCGTATCGAAATCTGGAAACGGGAACTGAACTGACTTTAATGTGGCGGGGGTCGATTGGCTCCCGCCATAAAAACCTTATCCAAAGGAGATTGGCAATGCCTCCGAGAAAAAAGAAGACGGAAGCGGCTGAAGTCACCGAGCAGGTGCAAACACAAGAGCCTGTCGTGGAAGTGGTGGAAGCTCCAAAAACTCTGCCAGTTGAGAAGTTTTATGCCAAATATGCGGTGTACAACTTCTGTTACCCGGTCATCGGCCCGGATGGAAAGCGTGTTTACAGAACGAACCACACGACCGGGAACCTTGTATACAACAGCGCGGGCGAGCCGGTCCCCATTATGAAAATGGAGCGGTTCAAAACAGTCCAACCGAAAATGAGCAAAGGGTTTCTTTCGGTTGCTACCTTCAACCCGAACACAGACGACGCGCAGGAACTGGCACGCGGTGAGGCATTGCGCAAGCTCTCAAAGCAGTCTGACATCGCAGTTTTTGACGAGGACACCCACGAACAAAAGAGCAATTACGACAAGTGGGTTGAAAAGCAGCGTCGGATCGAGGCCGAGAAAACGGCAAAGGCGAAGGACGCAAAGATCGCCGAGCTGGAAAAACAGATAGCCGAAGCGGAAGGAAAATAATACATGTCATACTTTGGCGACACCTATACGACCAACATTAAACCACAGCTTCAGGATTGGCTGACAAATACCGACGCGTCGAAAAACGTGTCGGATCTTCCTCTCGACCTTGCCAATCGCGCACAGAAAAACTTGTGGGCCAAAAAAGCATGGTCGAATCTGATCGTCCGGGTGTCGCTGAGTTTGACAAATGCGAGTTATACTTTCCCCGCCGACTTTGGGCGCATCGTCGATATGTGGGCCGACCTCGCAGGGCAGGGGGTGGCTACATATTGGTTTTACGAGGCCGACAATTACGAGAAAGGTTATCGCCTGGATGCAGGGTTCACCAAAGCAGCAGGATATTCCCGATCAATTACCTTTCATTACGCTCAGCAATCGTCAGCATATATGCGATATCAGAAAGTCCTTTCAAACTTCACCGGGGAAGGGACTGAATACAGTTATTTCCCCGCGAACCTCGTCCTATTGGAAGCGCAGAGAATAAACGCTCTTGAAAAAGGGAACATGAAAGAATTCTCTGCGCTCTCAACGTCGTTCAATGAAGTTTTCCAGGATTTTTCGAATACGACACAATGGGTTAATTACGATCCTTCACCAAGGCTGAACGACCGACTGGGCAATGAAATCTACACGGAGAATTATTCTTTGAGTGGTGAGTCCTCCAGACCGTTCAGCGTACAACCGAACTCGTTTATTGTATGAGCCTAAAAGCCGGTAAAAAGCCAGACGTTATTCCTTTCGCCGATTTCACAGGTGGGGTGAACCTGAACGACCCCGCCATGTCTTTGAGCGACAAGGAACTCGCCGACTCCCTGAACGCCATTTTGCTTGCAAACGGATTCAAGCGGTGGCCTGGGGCCGTGAACCTCACGTCCAAAGCTGCGATCACCGATTATCTGCGGGGCATGTACACAAGTACAGAGATTGACGGCACGCAATATCTTTATATTTTTTTCGGTGAAAAGGCTTATTCAATAAACAAATCGACCGGGGCACTCACCGAGTTGTACACGCTTTCCGGGGACGGGGAAGTCTATGGAAGCACGGCGCACGGGACTTTCTTTTTTGCGAACGGCACGGATGTTGTCAAGATCGAGGCCGAGACTGCTTATCGGGTAGGAATTGCGGCCCCAACCGGCGTGACGGCAACCGGGGCCACTTCAGGCGGGAGTCTCGCGGATGGAACCTATAAACTATACGCATCTTATGCCAGGCGGGTCGGCGGCGTTGATGTTCTTTATTCAAAGGGGCAGGAAATTGCAGATGTTACCATTTCCGGGGGCGGCGGCAGCGGGAAAATAACGATTGCAGATTTTGCCAACAGCTCTGACGCACAGGTCGGGAATAAGGTAATCTGGATGACCGGGGCCGGGGGGTCTACTTATTATCTTCACGACTCGACCGGCAACAACACAACGACAACCTGGGAGATCACATCAAATACGCCTGAGAGCAGCACAACCACATATGGGACATACGCATCGGCAAACGACCTCCCTAAGTCCTTCACATTCATGTTTGAGTTTGATAATCGCTTGTGGGGTGTTTACCAGAACAAGGTTTATTATTCCCTGAAGGGGGCCACGGCCTACGATCTTGAGATATGGAGCGCGAACAACTACATAACTTACCCGTTTCCGATCCGCTCCCTTTTTGGCACCGGCCCTCACCTCTGCGTCAATACGAAAAACAATGGGGTCATTATCCAGCCGAACGCTGATGTTTCGGCAAAGTACGAACATTTCGAAGAAAAAGACAGTTTCCGGTTTATTCGGACGGTGGCCGATTGGAACGGAAACAAGATCGGACTCACGAAAGAACGGCTCCGGGTATTCAGCAGCGAAACCCTGAAGTTCGAGCCGTGGGATTATGGATACAACATCAGACCAGTTCTTGATATGGTCTGGTCTCAGACTGACACGAATTTCCATCCCTGCGGGATTGTCCACCGCCGCGAAAACAGGGTCGAATATTTGCTCAGCCTTCAGAACACGGCGATTAATGAGGTTTGTAATAATCGGACTTATGCACTTAATCTGAGCCGGACGTATTTTATCGACATCGACCGAAATAAGACACCCTGGGAGATCGTCGGGCGCGGGTTTAATAATGTGGCGATTGACGACGACAACACGCTTTTTATGGGGCAATCGTTTGACGGCAGCTCCACGGTCTACAAAGAACTCAACACGGCCACAACGCAGGTAGGGATTTACGGGGACGCGGGGACATACATTGACACCGCCGAAGACATGACCAGTTATGTGACCTCAAAAACGTTCATCGAAAACATGTTCACCAAGCAGATCATCGAAGACATCCGGGCCATGTATAAAACCAAGGATGTCACGACCATGCTGCTTTCCATTCAAGACGGTGGCACGAACACGGTCGAGCAGGAATCAGACCAGGTGTCAGCCGGGCAGTCCTTATGGGGTGTTATGCAATGGGGCGTTGATAATTGGTCGGTTGAGGGGTTTGTTCAATACCAGTTTAAGGGGAAGATGGGGGTTTTTGGGTATACGTGGAATATAAAATTCTCCCAAACAGCAAATGATATTAACATGCAATTATTGCGGATAGATGTTTTAACCACCAACGAAACAGGACGTGGAATATGAAAAAGGCTTTTCTTGTTGTTCTTCTCGCTTTTGGTGTTGGATACAATCTGACAAAGACGAGCGTACCATTCACTTTTGTGGATTCAACCGCTGCGGTGGCCTCGGAGGTCAATGCGAATTTTGACACCCTGGACAACACGCTTGATAAAGTGATCGACACGGTGAATACGGCAGTCGTGAGGTACAGCCCGAACTCGTCAACGACTGACAGCACGGTTCAATATATTCAAATTGATACAATCCGATCCAACCCGGATGTAGACACTATTCTGGGCCGTCCACATATCGACACGGTTGAAACCGATTTCATCGTTGTGAATGACTCGGCAAAAATTACCGGCCACGTGAAGGTCACGCAGGATGTGACCGCTGACAGCCTGGTGGCTTCAACCGGGGCGCGGGTGTCAAATGATTTGACGGTTGCCAACGACGTTATTTCTGACAGTTTGATCGGGTCAACAGGGATCAGATCGGGAAACGACGTTCTGGCAGATGAGGACGTGACCGCCACAAACGACGTGACGGGGGATTCTTGCATCGGGACTACGGGCATGAGAACTGGGGGAGATATTATTGCAGGGGAAGACGCAGAGATAACGGACTCAGTTAAAGCGGGTGGGGCCGTGGTCGCCACAGGAAATATTGTAGCCGCAAAATTGAACACCGGCCAGGGCGACAATGAATTGTATGATATGGATCAGAACGTTCAAACGACCGATGCCGTTGATTTCGCCACGGTGAACACGGGCCAGGGTGATAATGATCTTTACGACATGGATCAAGATGTCCTCACGACAAGCGACGTAATTTTTGATTCGCTTTCTCTGACTGATGACCTGACGGTTCTTACCGGGAAGATTCTCGCCAACCGTTTGCTCGGATTTGGACAGGCTGGACAGGTCACGCTTTCCACGGATACCGCGACCATAACGGAGACATTTTCTCGTATAGTTTCCGAGACCGGCAAGGTTGACACTTTGCGGATGGCAAAGGCTGGAGATCCCGCATATTCAACAGGAGACATGCTTATTCTGGTCGGGACGGCAGGGGACAGTATTGTAATTGTCGAGCAGGGGGTTCCAAACGGATTCAGGGTTTCAGGTTCTACCCGTGCGCTCGAAGATAACGACTATATTATGTTTATTTATCAAGGCGGCCTATGGGAAGAAATTTCCCATTCGGACAATTGATATGAAAAAACTTTTTCTCATCCTTGTTGTTGTTGCTGCCGCATTTGGCGGGATTCGTGAGGTGTCGCTGACACCGCAGGACGGCAATCTGGCCGGTAAATACAGCGACGGTGATGTGCTTGTGGCTCTTTGCAATGCAACGAGCGGGGCTTTCACCGTGATAATCCCTCCCCCGAACTCGGCAAAGAATGTGTCGATCCACCTGAAGAAAACGGACAGCACTTCCAACGCGGTTTCTTTGCGGTGTTCCGATTTTAACAGGTTTAAGATTGACAGCAGCGACTCGGTGACGCTGAGTAATCAACATGAGTCCGTTAGTCTACTTCCGCATAGTACAGGGTGGTACAAAGAAAATTTTCCAGTTTCACTCACGGGCGATTCGACATATTTGCCAGCAACTTATATCGGATATGGAGCAACCGCCGATACGCTGACCGGCGACGCTAATTTGACTTGGGATTCCTATGGTCAGATATTGTCTGCATCAAATATTCTAATTGGTAATGGCGCGGTTGGTGCTCCGAGTCTTGCATTTACAAGCGAGACGAACTCAGGTATTTGTTTTATTAATGCTGATGATTGGGGGCTGGTTTGTGACGGTGAAAACCATATTACATTGCATAATGGCTCATTTGCCGACAGGTACACGCAGTTCAATAAAAGAATTCAAGTTAATACCGTAGGTTCGTCAGAATATCCAGCGATAGGGCTTAAAATAGATGGCGAGTTTGATAATGGATTCCAGACTGCTGGTATCGGTGGTGCGACTGCTGGCAACATTTCGTGTGTTATACGAAGTGTAGGAATGGCACAGTTTTATCGAGACGGATCAGATTACCAAATCCGAATCAGAGAGGGTACTGTCAATGCTCCTTCTTTTTCGTGGCTTAATAACAACACAGACGGAATGTATAGTATTGCCAGCAATTATATCGGCTTCGCCTTGAACGGCGTTAAAGAGTTTGAAATGCAGCCTGGTGGTCATTTTGCACTTGTAGGCGACAACCAGGAGATACAGTTTGGTGGAAGTTATGACTCCAGGATTTACGATGACGGGTCTGATCTGAATTATGATTGTGATAAGCTGCTCGCAACCGGCAGGACCCATGTGTTTTCTGGTGGAAATGTAGTAACTGACAGCAAGTTCAGGGCATCCACATCATCATATCGGCGGTACTATCATTTCGATATAAACGCTTTCAACCCCGGACTGTCCGGGGCGACATGGACAGCTCCAGACGGAAATACACTCGGCGGTTATAAACTGGACAACGCCGGTGAGATCCTTTACGGGAAAACAGAAGTACACTCAGATTGGGACGGGGCAAGCGATGCCAATATTGAACTGTCTTTTGAGTGCAATGTAGACAATTCAGGCGGGAATGCTTCTGATTCCGTCAGCATTAAAATCGTGTTATATTATAAGGGTGCGGGTGAATCTGTAAACAAATCTCAAACGGTAGAGGTGCATACAACGATTGGGGCTTGCGCTCAGTACACGCTTTTCCACGCAGACTTCCCGATTGATTTCGACGCTTCGAGTAACGAGCTTGAGGTCGGGGATAAAATCACAGCGATTATAAATTTGGAAACAGACACGTCCATCATTGATAATATAATTATAAACGATGGATCGTTTTATTATAACAAGACACACGCAGGGATTGAAGACGGAGATATTTAATTTCAAATAAATCGAGAGGGTAAAAATATGGCGACAGTTACATCATTAAAACCGCTGAAGGGAACTTCCGGGAGCATGACCACAACCAAGGCCCTGCCCTATGTCACGGACGGCCAGTTGTTACCGGCTAAACAGCCACAACAGCCAATCCAAACCTCGAATTTCACGCCTGAACAGATCCAGCAGGGCACTCAGGATGTTCTCGGGACAGCGCAGCAGCTCGCCACTCAGAAAGCCGTACAACCAAACCCGATTACAACCCAACTACAGCAGCGCACGCAGGAGCTTTTACAAAAACCTGAGATCACCCCATCGAACTACGTGCAGAGCCAAGTTGACAAACTGGCCCGGACTCAGTCCGACGCTTTTAAAACATTCCAACAGCAATACGCTGACCGTGCGAATACCGGGGCAGTCCGGGAGGGTGCTTTCAACCTTGCGTTGCAGGGGGCACAACAGAGATCAGAACTCGAATCGGGTCTGGAACTTGAAAAGGCCCGCGCCGACAGGGAAGCACTTCTGCAGGCTATCGGGTTCGGGCAGGACGTGGCAAAGACCGCAAGCGGCCTGGATACGGAAGCATTTAATCGTCTGATTGCCACTCGCCAGGCCGGGGAAGGCGAACGGGCGCAGACTTCCGGGCAGGAATTCACAAAAGAGATGACCGCCATTGACCAGGCTTTCCAACTTGATTACCTGAAGGAAGACCAGGCGGGCCAGCAGGTACTCGCACAGATCCAGGGCAAGATTCAGAAGGGCTTGCAGCTTGACGCGCAGGATTTTGCCGGAGCACAGGCGGCTCTCGACCGGGCGCAACAGCTCGCAGTCCAGGCAAACGACATCGAAGGCCAAAAAGAGATCACCAGGCTGAAGGGTGAAATCGACACCATGAACCTACAGACTCAGATCGAATCGAATGAAAAGCTCGCGTCAATGGATATTGAATGGAAGCGCGAATTGCAGGATTCGGTCGAAGCTCTGACCAAAGAGGGATGGACGCACGACGAGGCCATGCAGCAGAACACGTTTGCCTTTGAAGCACGTGAAAGCGCATACCAGCGAGAACTCGAAAGGGATCTGAGTGCTGACGAACTCGGGCTTATGGCCGAAAGGCTCTCAACGGAAACGAAGCTGGCTTATGACCAGATGACATCTGAGGAAAAGATGGCCGCTGCCGCGCTTGCACAGGGCAGGGAGATCGAGGACGACCGGATCAGGCTTGCTTATGAGCAAATGACAAGAGACGAAAAAATCGCAGTCGAACAGCTTGCAATTGAGCGGGACAAGGTGGCGAAGGACTACGCAATCAATGTGTCAGACCTTGCGCTGAAGGGTCAGCAGATCGGTTTGCAGTCACGCGAGATTGATCTGATGGAAAAGGAAGCCGCCGACAAAATGGAGATCGCACTTGCTCAGCTCAGCCAGGATTCGACCGATGCAGAATGGAGAAGGTATTTTGACCTTGCGGAAGTGATGAGCGCAACCCCTGAAGGCGCACAGATTGCCGGTGATCTTATCGCTCAGGCAGCACAGAACGCCGGTATGGATGCGGGCCAAATTGCACAGAAAATGAATGAAGTCGCTAACCTGGACACCTCCCCCGGCTCCGAGGCATACCCGCGGGAATTCGGGGAAAGTTCCGGGGACTTCAGCAGCAGTATTCAGGAAGGTGATACAGTACGCTTTGCATCTCCAACCGCATCGGTTGACTCTCAATACAATATCCCGATTCCGCAGGGGACATATAAGGTGAACCGTGAGACGATAACCATACCACAAGAAGCCAGGCCATATGATGTTGAGGGTGGGGACATGCATCTCGACGTTCTTGTATATGTTGGATCAGACGGTAAAAAGTTTCTTGCCGACAAAATATTAGATGATAGAGCTGACAGACAAGTAAAATACGCAAACAGTCCTGAATTTAATGCTTGGCTAAGACAAAACAATATTATGGCATAAAGGAGCGATCATGGCAGGAGAACTTTTTACAGACAGACTTTCGAGACCGCCAGCGGGGTCTTTTACCGGTCTTGGTGCAACCATCGGAAGCGTGGTTCCAGGTGTAGGTACCGCTATCGGCGCCGGGGCTGGCGCGGTCCTTGATATTGGCGGCAAGTTCGCACAGATGAGGGGTGAGGCCGCCGCCGCTGAGGAAGAACAACTTCGATACGAGCAGGAATTTGCCCTCACCGAAAGACAGCAAAATCTCGAGGAAGACCGGAAGCGACGGGCAGAAATGAGGCGCAGAGTCCTCGCTGAAGCCGTGGCGCGTTCATTTCAAGGAGGCGTATAATGCCGAGAGACACAGGAGCAAAAAAACTGGCACTCGGTCGCTTTCTGAGCGGAACCGGGGAGACATTGAGCGGATATTCAAAGATGCTGCGCGACGAACCCGAGAGGAAATTGAGACTCGGACGGCTCCGGCAGGAAACGTCGGCAGGGGATATTGCGTTGCAGGAAAAGGAAAGGCAGATGCAGCAAGCGGCTGAAGGCCGTACAAAGCTCGGGGAATTTGGAACATTCGCAGGAACCAAAAGCCTGAACGATGTCAACATGCTTCCGACCACAGAGGAAAAGCGGGCAAAGGCGAGCGAATTGAGGCTGAGCGAATTTGCACCTTATGAGCCAGCGGTTGAGTCCACATTGAGCGACCTGGAGAGGGAGGAAGGGGCAGAGATCCAAAAAGAAAAACTCGCAACCGCACAGGATACAGCACGGGAAAAGAAGCTCTTAAAACAGATCGAAGATGCTGAGGATGCACGGCAGAAGTCGTTTGATAATGATTTAAAGGTTCGGTCGCTTGAAGCAAGGGAAACACGAAATGAACAGCTACACGACGAAAGATTGCTTGGAATCAAGCAAGCAGCAAAACAGCATTTTCAAACCAATATGAAGGTGCGGGCAATGGCAGACGCAAACAGGTTTTTACAAATTGCTCGCGAGGCGATAGATAAAGACGACATTGCCTCTGACCAGTTCCTCGTAAAATCTGTTGAAAAACTGGTTCAGGATGGTGCTGTCCTTCAGGGCGAAGCTGATGCCTACTCAAATGCAGGAAAGACACTTGGTAGAGTTGACGAGAATGGAGTCTGGAGGGCATTGGTTGACAAATCAACAGGCAGAATTCCGCCGTCTATCAGAAAATCAATGGCCGATTTCGCGGAAAAGATTTACCGTAAAAGGCTTGAGACCTTTCGCGAATTTCGTAATGGTCAGGTTGAATTATATTCTGGCCCAAACTTTGGTTTTCCGAAAGAAGAAGTCGAACAGCTTTTTGGTGACATAAAAGAGGTTTCCCCGCTGGCAAAAGAGAGTAAGGTCGGGAAGTATTCCGGGACAGTTGAGGAGGTCGAATAATGCCAAAAGTGTGGACATTTACCGACCCGGACACGGGGCGAAAACTCAGGTTCAGAGGTGAAGAACCGACAGAAGAACAGATCGACGCTGAGTTTGCAAAGCTGAAATCAAAACCAACAGAGACAGAAGACCAGGGCGGCGGGATCTTGTCGAAAGCAAAGGAAACCGTTTTCCCAATGTCAACCGAGGCAAAGCGGTCTGGAAGTGGTCTTTTAAAGCAAAACCTGCTGGCCGGTGCCGATATCCTCAGCATTCCAGCCCGTGCTTTCGATGCCACCACAAAGAAAGTTGGGAAGGTTCTTGATGTTGGAGCCGAAGCAATTACCGGGAAAAGACCTGGATTTGAGGCGGGGGCGCCGGGATTTCGTAAAGCAGTATCAGAAAAAGTTCCAGAAGGCCCGCTCCGTGAGAACGTTAAATTCGGGCTCGAGGTGGCGACAGATCCATCGACTTATATTGGTGCCGGAGCCGCCAGAAAAGCCTTTACCGCTCCAGGAAAACAGGCTCTAAAAGACGTGGCCGAGGAAACCGCGAAACGTTCAAGCCTGTTATCAAAAGCCGGTGGAAAGGTTGAGGACATAGGAAAAAGCTCATTGCGTTCCGGCATGAAAATAAAAGACGTGACCGCAAAGCGTGCTGGCCGGACAGTTGAATCCGGGGCAAAGCGTATTGTCGATAACATCTCAAAGTATAACGTTGAAGGCTCTTTCGATGATATAGCCAAGAAAAGCACAAAAGAAATCAGCCTCGCGAAGCAGGCGGCAGATGATGTTATCGCAAAAGCATCCGATGACGTATTAAGCAAGACGGTTGATGTTGAAGAAGTGATTCTGGATTTCATGGAAAAGGCCCAGGCTGAACAGCTTGATGAGTTCTTTGGTGAGGGAGAGCGAGCGGCAAAAATAGCGAGCGAAATGTTTGAAGCACTCGAAAAGCGAGGACTTGCCGGGGTCGTGGATATGACAAAAGCGAACCGAGCGAAAAAGCTGATCGGCAAGAAGGCATTTAAAAAGGGTGTTTTGCAAATTTCAGAAGATCCAGTCCGTGACAGGGTAAAAGAGTTTTTGAACCTAAAAATTCGCGACGAGATGGAAAAGGTTATTCCTGAAATCAGACAACACAATCAAAAAATCCACGATCTTATTCTGGTTCGACAGGCATCGGAGGAAGCAGCCAAAAGGACAAAAAACCGCGACATCTTCCGACTGACAGAAAAGGGCCTTTTGCTTGGTAGTGGCGGGGCCGCAATAGCCGGAGAACCCACAACGGCGATAGCAGCCGCCGGTCTTGCTCTTGCCAGTAAAGCAGCAGGAAAGGGAAGGGGTGCCAGCGCATTAATAAAAGCTGGAAAGGGCATATCAAGGACAAACCCGGCACGACTCAAAGCTGGGGCCGGTACTCTTGGACTCGGGCTGACACAGAAAAAGAGAAGCGAGCTGGAAAGATAATGAAACCATACAGCCTATATTTCGAATACACGTCTTTCGGGTTTGGCGATCTGATTCTATTTTCAGGTGAGGATCAGCTTTTCGCGTGGCTTGCCAGATCCGGGAACGTACACGACAACAGGCTGAAGGACGCAATCGAGCCGGGGGATTATGAAATGATCTCGGCCCCGGTCAAACCGGCACCAAGCGAACACAACTCCATGTTTATACATGGCCTCGGCGGTCACGGGTGGAAATGGAGGATCGGGGACAGCTCGTTGCTTATTCACCCGGACGGAAACAAGCCCGGTACGATGGGTTGTGTGGGTACGCAGAACACGAACGCAATGGGCCTATATTATTTCGGCATGTGGCAGTTTGAAATAAACCCGGATGCGGTTATTCCTTTTAAAGTCAGGAGGTCGGGAATATGATAAGCGCTATTAAATCATTCGTGACAGATCCACAAAATTTTATTGTCGGCTCGGTTATCATGGTCGCGATTTCCTACATGGCTAAACGGCTCCCACGAAAGAAGGTTGCAAGCCTAATGGAATCCGCAAGGTTCTGGTGCGAGGACACTTCAGAATTCATCGTGAAAAAAGCGACTTCCCCGGCAGCGTTTATCGGGACTCAGCTTTCCAGAAGGATACTGATTTATATTGGCAAGAAGTCCGGCAATGCGTTTGAGGAAAAAATCATAATTACCTTGACCACGTGGGCCAAAGAATTATATATGCTTTTTTTAGAGGCATTTATCAAGCCGATACTCTTAATCCCGCACGCATTTATCGAAAACTTTGAAAAAGGACTTTTAAAAGATAACCAAAAAAAGGAGAGCGTATGAACTGGAAACGTGATTCGATTGTTTTTGTTTGCGTGTTGCTCGTTGGAATTTTAACCGATTGCTCTAAAAAAAAATTATATGAAGACACTTTGGAAAACGCTATATCGTCTGAGCCTGAAGCCGTTGTACCGGCTCCACAGGTTGAAAAGGAAGTGGAAAAACAGGAGTTCGAGGTTTCGTATCCGTTCCAGATTTATTTCGACTTTGACAAGTGGACGCTCCGAGAGGGCAGCATGGTCGAGCTGGATAAAATATACAAAGAGATGATCGACAAGCCGAACTCCAAACTTTTGATCGAGGGACACACATGCCGGATCGGAAGTTTTGAGTATAACATGGCCCTGGGTCAGCACCGTGGACTCGCGGCAAAGCTCTATCTGTCAAACCGAGGAATCGACGAAGACCGGATCTCTGTTGTGTCAATGGGCGAGATGGAACCGCAGGGGCCGACGCTCGCTGATGACCGGAGGGATGAATTCACTTTCACAATTCTGGAGTAGGTGAATTATGAAAAAACTGGGAAAATACATCCTTAACGTTTTGATCGGACTTGACCAGCTCGGAAACGCGCTGACCGGGGGAGACCCGGATGAGACGGTCAGTTCCCGCATTGGAAAGATTAAACGTCGCCACGGTGGATCAATCCCGTTTTACAAACCAATCCCGGCAGTCATAGACAGGTTTCTTGAACTTGTGGACGACAACCACTCAATTGATGCCATCGAGGAAGACGAAGGAAAGGACAGGGTGATCCCGTGACCGGCATTGAAATGGCTTTCTGGGGTGGGATCACTTTGGTCCCGGCAGCAATCGCAGGCGGGGTTTCATGGGGTCTGGTAAAAGGCAAGATGCTTAACCTAATCGACCATGAGACACACCGGGAAATATGCCATAAGAAATCAGTCGAAGTCTACGCGAAGTTTGATAAATTTGTCGAACAGCAGGGAGAGATTCTGCGTGCAATTGGTCGGATAGAAGGGAAGCTCAATGGTCAATCCAGAGGGTAAAAATCTTATAAAAAAACTGATAATAATTTCAGCCATTTTATTAATGTTGTGCCTATTAAAAGGAACAGGTATTCACAATGAACTCAAGGAAGCGGCATTCTGGATTTGTTAGCGACTTAATTTTGTTTGCATTCATGGCGGCGATCATGGCCGGGCTGTTTTTTAAAGCTGGCGCGGCCCCGGTGGACGATTCGTATATTTTTGTTTCCATCAATACAGAAGGCAAGATCATAGACTATATTGATCCCGCCGCCTGGGGGCAGAATGGAGAATATATTTTAAGAAATGTTAACCATGCTTTTAAATACATGCCCGTTCCAAGGAAGGACTTGGCAACAATTAAATCCGTTGTTGAAGACACAACAGATAAATATAGAGTTGATTATAATGCGATGGAAGATACATTAGCAGATGATAAATGGGCCGAAAACTTCCATGATGGAAAATCAGAAATCATCCTACCAAAAGAAAAAAAATATACTGACTTGATAAAGTTAAAATCGGCAGTCAGTAATCCAATAATTGAAGACAGATTCACATGGTCAATCGGTGATTCGACAGTTGGAAGCGGTGGTTCTTATGCGACTCTTGCAGTGGCCTGGGATGACGTAGCCGCTACGTTTACTGGTGGATGCACTACCACAGTTGTGTCAAGTATAGAAGAAGTGGCAACAGCGCGGATTACTGAAAACAATAGCACCTATGATATAATTGTTAGGTCCGACTCTCCGCATAATGGCGATGTAACGGCTGGTTATTTAATTAGTGTAAACATTGGTAATGGTTATTGCTTGTGGTTTAATAATTCTGGCACCGGAAAAATAGTTGTCCAAGATTTAAGATTCAAAAGAACGGGCACACCTTCTTCAAATTATACTATGGTTCTTATTTATCAAACGTCATCTGCAAGTGCTATAGTGAATGACTGTTTTTTTGATGGTAACTCGAAAACTGAAGGTGTGGGGTTGCAATTATCTGATGCGTCTACAAAGTATGAAGCATATAATTCTGTTTTTTATGATTTTATTGGAACCGGCGACGGAGCATTGCTTCTGAGTGTTATTGGTGGTAGTTCAGAAATTGAAAACTGTAATTTTCATAATTGTAGTTTAGCTGTAAACAATGGCGACGTAGCAATGGTATTTGATAACTGCCTGTTTTCTTCTAACGATGCTAACTTTTTAGATAATACAAATTCAATATCAAATAACTGTGCTACCGATGCCGTAGCAGTTGGAGCGGCAACGGACAATAATGCGGTAACTGAAATTACCATTGGTGACGAGGTTGTAAGCACGGACAAAACAAGTCCGTACTTTTTAAAGTTAAAAGACGGAAGCCTTGACGGTGCTGGCGGGGCTGCATCAATTACAGAAAACACCCTTGGTATTCGCGGAAACACTATGGCTTCCCCGCCGTCAATCGGTGCTGATGAATTGTGGGTGGCGACTTACGATACAAATTACTCTGACACAATTTATTATGATTCTGTTTGCGTAGGAATCCCTGACAGCCTACAAGCAACACAAGGAGACTCTGTGCGTGCCGATTCAATTAACTGGACAGACACTATAACAACAGTTACCTTTCGCGAGATTGGCGATCTGACCGTTTATGACGCTCTCGGGTTTTGCCCGTCAGATTCAGAAGTGTTCCGCATGATGAAATTCAGAAAGCGGTCTTTTCGGAATCAGCCTTTCGACAAACCGGAAAAGCGGCTCGGTGAGGCTTATTGATTTAACCACTTAATTCTGTCAGGGTGCTTGCATCGGTGGCTCACTAAACCAACAAAGCAATCTCTGTCGCCATCCCAATGTTGACATTTTCCATGTTGTGAATTTTCTTTTGTGGCGGTTTCGTGTCCTGCGTGCCATGCCCTAAACACAAACCCGTAAATGGTGGTTTCATCCAACCCGGAACATTTTAAATCGTTCCAATATTTTTTAAATTCTTTTTTAGCGTCCATTAACGCCTCCCCGGTCTGGTTCCCTTCAGCACGACTTGCCGCAGCTTTGCCTTTTCCGATGCTGTCATAACCTCCAGCGCGGCGGTCAAGTCTTTCAGCCATCGGTCAAATAGAATCGACATCGCAAACCCCGCTGTCTTTCTCTGCTGAGTCGTTTTCATACAGTCCCTCCTTTATTTCCTTGTCTGATAATTTCCCGTCAAGGATCACCTCGGATTTTGTCGGAAGCATCAACTCCGGGAATTTCCTGGTCATCTTCACATCTGACACGGTTTTTCCGCACATGATACCGAGAGTCACGGCGATAAAAACAATAAAGAAAAATTCAATCTGGCTCATAATTATTTTATCGTTGTTGCACTTCATTCTTTATCCTTTCTCCGGTATACCCCGTATTGACCTTCCATTCTCACCCGGTGCTCAATGAGTTGTTTTTCCTTATCAAGTTCCAGGTCGCGCTCCCTCATTTTTCCGCCTAAAATAATGCGGTCGATCTCGTTGGCCCTTCTCGCCATTTCACCGAATCCGGTCGTGTCAACGGTTGTGTCGAATATGCCGCGAATGTGAGGCGTGGGTTCCGGGTAAAAAACCTGTTCATGTTGTGCCGCTTCCCATCGGTCGTATTTGTCGATAAAAATAAACCCCGAGGCGATCACAAACAGGAAACCGGCAATCAATAACATGTCAGATTTTTTCATTTTGCACCTCGTCGTGCCACATGAGGAAAAGCGCACAACAGACAACACTTGCCAGATGCGGAAGGTTTGAATCTTTGTCCAGCTTTTCACCTTTGTGCCATGCGTTCAGGTGCCGATGGAGTGCGGCAAAATATCTGCGTTTGGAATCCGGCACTTTCTGCCAGTTGTCGTCGTCATATTTTTTCGCTCCGTGGGTCAGCACCTTGACCACTTCCTCGACCTGTTCCCACGGCAGCAGGTCCCAGCGCGGTTTTTCCTGGTCGAATTTGCGGCCCAGTTTCGGGTCTACTTCTTTATCTTTCGGATCTTGAACAATCCCAAGTGTTTGCGCGCCCAACAACGAAAGACATCCCATTTTGTGAAAATAAATATCCCCGCTTTTCATTAACACTCCGAAAGAATCATTTTCTATTCTGGCGACAATCCCAACCTCTCCGGCCTGGTTTACAGCCCAACAGCAGTTTTGGCGGTTCACGATAACTTTCTCACCTATTTTTGGCATAAATTTCATTTCTTCCATCCTTTCGTTGTGTTCGTTAATTCCGTAATTGAATAGACGACCGGAATTTTTAGTTTTGTGGCACACTCGACCTCATCATCCGCACCCTTAGACTGCCCCGGAAGCCGCAGGAGAACATCGCACCGCCTTATCTTTTCCACGTCTATTGCCATCCAATCGCAATATGGTCTTGGTTTGTGGATGTGCTGAAAGTGAGTCAACAGCGGGAGAATGGGGCAGTATCCCATATCCATGAGCTTGTCGCCCGTTTCGAGCTGCGCCCTGACGTTCTCGCCAGTATCTCCTAATGTGTATGGGCTTGCCACATAGACCATGATCATATTTGCCCCCTGAAACGAAAAGCCTTGTATGCCTCCGCTTTTGTGTTATTATAGAAATAATCTTTATGTTGTTTGCAGCAAAAAAGCTGATTATATGTTTTTGGCAGGAATTCCCGTCTGCAGGCTTCCAGTTTGCAAACCCTCAAGCCATTTTCAGGCGTTTTAAGCGGGGGCCGTGTCTCGATGCCCTCCGCTAAGGGTTGTCCGTGTAACGCTGACGAGGGGGCGGTTTCCGTCGGTTTGGCTTGATTTTGAACCTCTGGCTGTGGTGCCGTTTTGTAGAAATACCGAGCAACCCGCTTTCCAGACCGCGTTTTTACCATTTTTTTATCAATATCGTGGTCTTTTTTCAGCTCGTTTATTCGGCCTTTAAGGTTCATGCACCCGAACAGATCCAAGGCTTCAAGTGCGGTCAACGTGTTGCCCTTTTTGAGATATGCGAAAATTTGATCGTTTTGACTCATGTTTCCTCCTTATTCCCTTACTGCTTAAATAAATTTATCTGGTTAGGATCATTGAAAAAATCATCCTCAAACATTTTAAACATGACACACGTTCCGTCCTGTTTTACCAGATCGTTTAGTATTTTGCTGGCAACCTCGTTATTACAGGCATCATAATTGTATTCCATTTGAACCCCTGCAATCGGACACGGCTTTTCTCCATACTTACATTTAAGACATTGATTATCAAATACTTCGCCTTCTGTTCCGTTACTGAAATAAGCCATTCCTCACTCCTTTGGTGGTTCTGATAGTGGTTGCCAATACAAAAACGCATTCACTTTGTGTCCAGATATATCTCGAAAACACTCTTTACCCTTTGCGTTCGGATGATAAGACCCATAACGAACCTGAGTGTATACCCATTCCGTTACATATTTGTGGGCGCATAAAAACCAGGTTCCATCTTTACTTGGCAACCGATCCTTAACTGAGATCCAGCCTTCCTTCCTGGCCGGTTCATGGGAACTGCTGGCAGCCGCAGCCAATTCCTGGGCTATAGGCTTCCATTGTTCATCCTGTATTTTAAGAGTACGCGGGAAAGTAGCAAACCATTCAAGAACTTTCTGTATTGCTCTATCTAAACGATCATTCATCCCATCACTCCTTGTTACTGGCCCTCAGGCCAGACAAAAGCGTCTGCCTTTCCAGTAAAAACCGCCAACGCTTCCTTGATCTTTTCTGGAATTGATCGATACTTCCAATTGACCGGTCTTGCAGGAACCCATTTACCATTAATCTCTGTATACACCGAACACTTAAAATCCTGCAACTCTTTTAACGTGTAGAGCATCCCATCACTCCTTTATTTGTTAGAAATAATAGGGTATTTTTTCTAACTTGTTTTAACCGGGGTGGCAGTATTCAAGGCGGCACTACTCACCTTCCGCACCGTTGCCGTTCGCGGCTACCACCCCGGCTTGTCTTTTTATAATTCCCTTATTTGCAAATTCTATTCTTTCCAGCATAGCAAGACAAACTCTCAGATCGTCATGGTCGTCCCACCGAATACCATCTTTTAATATTGAAATGGCTTTTCGTAGTGTGTCAACTCCATTCCAGGCCGGTTCCTTCTGTTCTATCCAGTACCATCCACATTTTTTATAACCCATGTGCTTTCCACGTTGACAAAAATGATCCTTCAAGGCATACTGGTAAAAATCACATCGAGTACATCCTAAATCCTCGCCTCTAAAGTGCTTCATTCCATCACTCCTTTAATCCCCTTCAGCTCCATCATTTTAATTTTCAAGTTCTGCACACTTGTTTTAAATCGGTTATACCTCCTTGTCTGTAATATTTGATAATTCCTCGCGCCGACATGCTTTTCAAACCATTCGCAGAATTCAGACGGGTTCTGGTGTGCCCAAAAGTGACACCCTCCGCAGAGACATACCGCGTTTAATGTTTCCCAACGCAGCACCTTTATTTTCCTGCTGTAAAAATGAGCGGTCTGCATGTGGCCGTGTTTGCGTCCACACTTCTGGCATGTGTATTTGTCCCGTTCACGGACGATGAGAGAAAACACAGTATCAAGCCTTTTTATGAGCCGTTTCTTTTCGAGTTGTTCAGGTGTCATTGTTTTGAACCCTTCCGCTGTCCCGTTTTTTGAGATTCAAAAATCGTTTTTTGCTGGCCTTGAATAACTTCTTTTTTTTCGTGTTTCTTTTTCCCCGCATATCCTTGACGTGGAATTTCCTGTGACACTTGAAGCATTGTGTTTCCAGCTCGTTGTCCTGGTATTCCCACGGCGCAAGACCTTTCCGGTAAATTAAGTGATGCACCTGTATTCTGATTCTCGATCCGCACTTGACGCATTTAAATCCATCCCGGTGCAGAATTTTTATCCGCTTTTTTTTCCATCTCGGATCTTTAAGCTGCTCGGTATATGTTGTTTTTCTTATTGTGATTCGCACGGGTTATTCAGCCCTTCCTTTTTAACGTCCGACGCTTTGTGAAGTGCTACTCACTATCACGAACACCGCACTTCCCGTACATTGTTGACGTACATTTATCATGCCAAATAGCCGGACAGCCGATGGAGTAGCATTTGGGTGAAGGCTTTGCCGAACCACAAAGCGGTTGTTGTGGGATGATGGCCGGTTCCGAATTCTTGGCGGCGCGGTATTTAAGATATTTTCCAACGCCAGGGGTTTGTTTGTTTGCTTTCATTTTGCGCCGCCTTTCATAGTTAAAACAGATTGACACCAACCGTGTTGCGAATGGTGAAGTTTGCCCGTACCATTGCAATAAAAGCATTTCCATTTATTATCGTAATATTCAATTACAGGATCGCCACTGCAATAAGGGCAAATTTGGGCCTCCGCTTCGGAGCCACCATTCGCTTTGTTGGTGGCTGGCCCACCGTTCCGATCTCCCTGTTTTGGCGTACCTCTAATCCAAATTGTCGGAGCAGGCTGATACCCTTTAAAAACAGTATCAAATTCAATTTCAACCTTACATCCTTCAAATCTTTTACTCATCCATTGCCAAATACCGCACTCATCTGCACCGTTCAATTCGCACATAACATAATTATCTGTTGTAGATTTAATTGTCACGCCAAAACTCCTTTCATAAGCCTGTATTTCCGGCAACGTGTGACAAACGTGTGCCGTTAGTCGCACCACTCAAAACCACAATTTGAACAACGATATTGTACCCGATCGCATTTACAGTCAGGACATATTACATTTTCTAATGGCACACTTTGTTTGTTGGTGGCCTGTGCTTTTGTTCCGATGTCTTGTGAGCGTAAATCCTTAATTCGTGAGCGCAACTCTTTTAATTCTTTTGCTGCAACCGAAAGCGGGACAATAGAAACCAATTCATCAAGAGTAATAAAATGACCGTCTTTTATTGTTACTTGAATTGACATTTGCGCGAACTCCTTTAGTTAAAAAGCATTGACACCAACGTTCGATGTGTTATGCAGTTTTAATTGCATAACACATTTGTTGGTGGCTGTAAAATTTTACCTTCATTCTTGCGCGCCTTCTTCGATTTCACAGAATAGACCGCAATCTGGAAAAATTTCATCTTCAAATCGCCCACGTTTTGGATCAAGCTCATCCAAATAACATTCTTTTAAAATGTGCGCCCCAATGTCTCTCTCAAGGTGAGAACGAAAAGCAAACACAGCAGGGAAATGGCTCCTAATCCTGTTCCAATAACCCATCCCCCCTCGTAAGCATCCAATGCAATTATTATTCCGAAAACCGATACGGTACATAGCAGGACGTAAAATACCAGCGTGACGTAAAATACCATGTCCCTCACCTTTCGTTCTGTCATGTAGTGGAAATAAGTGGTTATGCATCGTAATAGATTCTTTAATGCGCTCCATTCTGTTTTTTTCTGTTCCATCAAACCCCCAAATGTAAGTGTGACAACCAGGGTTTTTTTGCTCCCATTCTTTTCGCATCCATTTTTTTAACCGAAGTGAACACGCCGCGCCAGCGGGACCATTTAAATATCGAACCGCACGACAAACCGTATCAACGCTTCGATATGGAGACTTATAAATCTCAATTTTTTTTTCAAACCATTTTTCACAATCTTTTAAAAAACGGTATGTATCTGGGTGCTGGTCTTCAATGTCGAAATATATAATACGGTCAGGGTTTGCCATTTTTGTTGCCACAGCGCTTGAAACTCCTGCGCTAAACCATGATATTTTCATATTTGTCTTTCTCTTTGCTTATGCGCGCTATTATTTAATTCATTCCGACAAAATTTTATTGACACCAACGTTCCCGCGCATAGCCGATGCGGGTTCTACCGTTTTGGCTTGCGCGTGTTGTGTGCCGTGTCAATTTTTCCTTCCACAGCTTCAGGCCGCTCGTTCCAATTGTACGCGGCAGACGGTTCATCACCGAACATGTGGTCAGGCTCGTCACCAGGCAGATACATTTCGCCCAAAGCACAAAAGCATACTTTATTAGTACACGCCACGTAAAAGTGGTCACGTTCGTTTCCAAATATTCCAGCCTTACCACCGCAGAACGGGCACGGCTTCAACTTCGGTTTAGCGGCCATATAATAATCCTTTCAGAAAAATTGACATTGCACACAACGTTTGATAAAGGGTGAAGTGGGGCAACGCGGGAACTATCCCGGATATAGCACCGGGTTGCGCTTAATGACACCTGTCCCATTAAAGGTAGTCCCTGAGGTGTATCGTTGCCACATTTCCACCCTTTATTTGTTATTTGTGCTGTGCCCTCTTGCTACGCTTCGCTGTTTGCCGATTCCTTACCTTCTTGCCGCGCTACTTCAACGCAATATTCACATGGGTGAACTTCAACGCAAAGATCATCTGCAGAATCTAAAAAAACTTTTTCAACATCCAAACCTTTTCCGCATCCAGCACATTTAACTTCATAAACAATTGACATAAATCCTCCCTTGCGCGGCTATTATTTTAAAGGCAAATTGCAAATAACTGTCCGCGCTATTGTGCTGGCCGGTCTTCCGGCTGGCATAATGGCGATGTTGTAGGCTGTTCGGCCACCGCGCCAGGGACGGCGCTTTCTTGATCTTCCACAAAGCTATCCAGTAAAGAAATTAGACAGACATCGCAAATATCAACATTCTTCCACATGTGGTTCCACCTACCGTTTCCGGTAAGGTATTGCGCCGTTAACCTGAATTTTTTATTTTCCCTCTCAATGATGATTGTTTTTTTATCGTTGATTACAACATCGCAGATATCACAATGTGTTTTTTTCATATATAAAACCTCTTTCCGCACCTCTTGCACGTTAAAAGTACCATGTGCCAAGGCTCTCCATCGATTGAGTCTGGATAATCATGATAATCATAATCACCCATGCTTGCAGATACTTCACACACCACTGTTTTACTCAATCTAAAAAAAGCCAAAATCTTTTTTATCATCTCTCTCCTTCAATTCTCCGGCCCACGGATGGGCCGGTTTTGGTGGCCGAATTGCCGACAACGTTTTACGAATGGTGAAGTTTGCCCGTACCATTGCAATAAAAGCATTTCCATTTATTATCGTAATATTCAATTACAGGATCGCCACTGCAATAAGGGCAAATTTGGGCCTCCGCTTCGGAGCCACCATTCGCT
>Ga0315535_1000183_pt1 | contig 41985 bp, 30 predicted proteins | sample SalMarSW160220MG_2_FD_203092 | JGI IMG/M metagenome (GOLD analysis project Ga0315535, IMG submission 203092) | Salt marsh sediment microbial communities from the Plum Island Ecosystem LTER, Massachusetts, United States - Salt Marsh Sediment SW1602-20 ... | reverse complement strand
CACCTCGGCCGCGTCTTCTGCGATCGGTGCACCCGCGGCGGGCCGACCCTGCGCCGGTCCCGGGCGTTCTATCCCTGGTTCGGCGTCAACACGGACAGCCGCCGCACGCTGTCCGCCGGCATCTGGACGAACCTCTCGCGCACCGACGAGGGGCGCACCAGGTCCGCGTCCCTGAGCCCCTATCTCCAGATGCGCCTGGGAACGGGCATCCAGGCCAGGCTGGGGGCCGACGTCTACGACGCGGCCGACAACACCCAGTGGTTCGGCAACTTCACCGACGCGGACGGCACCACCCACTACACGTTCGCGCACCTGGACCAGCGCACGGTGTCCATGAGCCTGCGCGTGAGCTACGCGGCCACGCCCGACCTCACCTTCGAGATGTACGGGGAGCCCTTCACCAGCAGCGTCACGTACTCGGACCTGCGCGAGGTGAGCCCGACGCCCCATGCCGCCCGCTACGCGGACCGGTTCACGCCCTATGCGTTCCCGGCTGGGTCCGCGAGGACGCTCACCTACCGGCAGCTGCGCACGAACGCCGTTCTGCGCTGGGAGTATCTGCCCGGATCGACGCTCTTCGTCGTGTGGGCGCACGGGCGCCAGGACTCGGCGCAGACGCGCCAGCCGTGGCAGGACGACTTCGCCGGCCTGTTCGACCTGCACCCGGACAACACGTTCCTCGTCAAGGTCGCGTACTGGTTCAACCGCTGAGGAAGTCGGGTCCGGCGGCGGCGCCCGATGGGCGGACCCCGTGAGCCCGGTGTCGGCCCTGTGGTCCGAGGCGGGCCGCGGCCTCCTCACTGCAGCCGGTCCACCTGCCTGAGCGCCGGGAACATTCTCGCCCAGATCCCGGTGACGCCCAGCGATGCCACGCCGCCGATGATGGCCGCCGCGACGGGTCCGAAGATACGCGCGGTCACGCCGCTCTCGAACTCGCCCAGCTCGTTGGAGGCGCCGATGAAGAGGGACGATACCGAGGCCACGCGCCCGCGCATGGGATCGGGCGTGACGATCTGGATGAGCGTCTGGCGCACGAACACCGATACCATGTCGGCGCCTCCCAGGACGACGAGGGCGGCCAGGGAGAGCGCGAAGGACTTGGACGCGCCGAACACCACGGTGGCCACGCCGAAGATGGCCACGCCGGTGAACATCGCCGTGCCCGCCCGTCGCGTGATGGGACGGCTGGCCAGCGCCAACGCCACCACGGCGGCACCCACCGCCGGCGCGGAGCGCAGCAGCCCGAACCCCTCGGGCCCCACCCGGAGCACGTCCCGGGCGAAGACGGGAAGGAGCGCGGTGGCGCCTCCCAGGAGCACGGCGAACAGATCCAGGGAGATGGCCCCCAGAACCACCTTGTTCTGCCAGATGTAGTGGAGCCCCTCGCGCACCCGCTGGAGCCGTGAGCCGGGGTGGGCCTGCGGACGCGTGGGCCGGCGGATGAAGAGAAGTCCCAGCACGGGAAACAGGTAGAGGACGAAGCAGACGCCGTACGACACCCCCGACGACCAATGCCCCACCAGGAATCCGGCCAGCGCCGGCCCGGCGATCCTGCTCATCTGGGAGGCGAGGGAGTTCCAGGCGATGCCCCGGGGAAGGAGCTCCAGCGGCACCAGCATGGGCCCGAGGGCGACGCCCGCCGGAGCGCGGAACGCCCGGGCGACGCCGAACGCCAGGGCGATGCCGAGGAGCAGGTGCACCGACAGGATGCCCCGCTCGGCGGTCCACATGAGGACCCCGGCGCATACCGCCTCGGCGGCGAAGCACACCGTGACCAGAGCCCTGCGGGAGTAACGGTCCGCCGTGACGCCCGCCGGAAGAGCCAGAAAGAAGAGAGGCAGGAACGTCGCCAGGCCCAGGAGCCCCACGTACAGCGAGGCCTCGGCCACCCCCATGCCCCGACGTGCGAGGTCGTAGACCTGCCACCCCATGGTGACGCTCTGGGCCACCGTGGCCAGGACGCCGGAGGCGCGGGTGACCAGGTAGATCATGTAGTCCCGCTCCCGGAGAAGCGCGCCGGAGTCGGTACGGGGGGGCGGGCGGAGCGCGGCGGCGCTCATCCCGCGCGCCGCCGCGCCGGCCCGGTGGACACGAGCCGGGGGGAGGGTCCGACCACGCGTGTCAGTCCGGCCGCGTCATCCCCCGGGGTGGTATGTGCGCTCGGTGTGCCCCACGAGCTGGGACGGATAGAAGTAGATCTCCCTCAGGTTCCCGGTGGCGTACCGCTCGGCCTCGTCGTCGAAGTGCGGTGAAGCCGGATCGCCGCTCTCGCCCCCTGCGGTCACGCCCCGAGCGCGGACGCTGTCGCCGAACTCCACCACCGCCACGAAGGAGTTACCGCTGGTGCCGTACCACTTCTTGGTGTTGGGGTAGGCGCGGGCTCCGAAGGAGGCCAGCGAGCCCCAGAGCGAGGACGTGAACGGGACCGGTATGCTCGGCTTCGAGTCGTCGAAGTGCGACTGGATGGAGTCGTCCAGACGCTGGAACCGGTTGATCTCGCCCCACGGTGTCTTCCACGTGCCGAAGTCGTCGGTGAGCTTGTCGGACGCCGCGGCCAGGGCCTCCACCAGCGCGTGGGGCTTCAGATCCTGGTTCGCGTAGTCGCGGAACATGCCCCGGGGCGCGTGCTCGGCCCGGGCGCGGTGCTCCACCTCGGTACCCCAGAACACCGCCAGCGACGTGGCCACCGAGCTGTAGCCCCAGCGGTAGTTCCAGCCGCGCAAGGTCTCGATCTGCTCGGCGAGCTTCGCCCGCAGCGGATCGGTCGCCGGCAGCACGTCGTAGGCCTTGATCAGCGTGGGAAGGGTCATGGCGAACGCCGGCAGGTAGCTGTCGAACGCGGCGGCCGTGAGCGACGTCATGGTCCAGTCCTCGTGGTGCGGCAGCACGCGCAGCGCGTGGAAGCCCCGGGCCGTCTCCTCCGTGCCCCGCTCCACGTACGTGGGAAAGTCCTTCCGCTTCGGGCTGTCCGGACCCGCCGCCGACCACGGCCAGTTGTTGGAGTTGTAGAGCCAGCCGTCGGCCGGGTTCAGCAGGTCCGGCGTCTGGTCCAGCGTCAGCACGCCGTGGTAGTCCGTGGCGGGATTGCTGCCGTCCACCGGCTTGGTCCAGTCGAACGCCGTGTCGCGGCGTGGGATGTAGTCCGAGTGGAAGTAGGCGATGTTGCCCTCGGCGTCCGCGAAGATCGTGTTGTTGGAGGAGTTGGTGTGCAGCTCCATGGTCTTCTTGAACGCGGCGTAGTCCTTGGCTTCGGTCCGGGTGAAGTCCTGGATCAGCGCCTGGATCGGATCGTACATCAGGCTCGTGGTCACCCACTTGTCGCCGATCTTCCCGACGACGGGGCCGTGCATGGTGTAGTAGCCCGTGAACGTGCTGTCGGCCATGCCGCCATCGGGGGTCCGGTAGCGCACGACGATGGTGCGCGTGCGCACGGGCAGCAGGTCATTGCCGTGGCGGTAGTAGTACTGGTCGCCCTTCTTGACGATGGTCTCCAGGAACTGGTCGATGTTGTCCACGCCGCTGGACGTGTGCATCCAGCCCGCCGTGCGGTTGAAGCCCTGATAGATGAAGAACTGGCCCCAGGTCACCGCGCCGTAGGCGTCGAGCCCCTCGTCGCTGGACATCTGCAGCTCGGAGCGGAAGTAGAACGACGTGTGCGGGTTGATCCACAGCAGTGCGTGGTGGTCCTGCGTGTTCTTCGGCGCGATGGCGATGCCGTTGGAGCCCGACGGCTCCGGCGGCGGGCCGTCCGCGGAGCTCTCTCTGGCGGGCGCCTGCCGCCCCGACGTGTCGGGGGTCTGCTGCTCCGAGTAGAACGCCTTCAGGTCCCGCACGTTGACCGTGGTGACGTCGCCGCCGATGCTGCCCTCGGTGAACGCGAGGGCCATCCACGGCTCGAAGCGGTGGATGGCCTTCGGGTGCACGTTCGGGTGCGTGTACAGGTAGTAGTTCAGCCCGTCCGCGAAGGCGTCCATGAGCTTCTTCAGCCATTCGGGGCTGCGCGCGTACTGGGCCCGCGCCGAGTCCTCGGGGACGAACAGCTTCATGCGCAGGTCCCGGTAGATCTGCGACGGCCCTTCCGCCTCGGACATCCGACCGAGGGCGTCCAGGTAGTTCATCTCCACGCGGTTGAAGTCGTCCTCGGCCTGGGCGTACTCCATGCCGAAGACCGCGTCGGCGTCGGTCTTGCCGTGTACGTGGGCGATTCCCCAGTCGTCGCGCACGATGGTGACGTCGGCGGCCTCCTGCTTCCAGCGGGCGACGTCCGCGGCGTTGGGACCGCTCTTCGAGGTGCACGAGATGAGCGCCAGCACGACGAGAAACACGAGCTTTCTCATGGCATTCGATTCCGATGTGGGAGCTTCGTCCGAGAGTTCGGCGGGAGGGATTGTACGGCTGCCCCAGCCACCTGACCAGCCGACGCAGCCCCGCCCCCGCGCGTTCTTTCGCCTCCGCTGGACTCCGCCCCGGGCTGTCGCGACCTTCCTCGTACGAAATTCAGCGGTCCCCGCCCACCGCCCCGCCTTTCCGCCACTACGGAGAGCACCATGGGCTGGCAGGAAGCCTACGCGTCGAAGCATACCACGGCCGACGAGGCCGTCTGCAGGATCCCCCGAGGCCGCCCGATCCTCATCGGGTCGGGTGCGGCAGAGCCGATAGGGCTGGTGGAGGCCCTCGGTCGGCAGGCGGCCCACTTCGCCGACAACACCATCGTCCATCTCATGACGCTGGGCCCGGCGCCGTACACGGTGCCCGAGATGGCCGAGCACTTCCGGCACAACGCCTTCTTCATCGGCTCGAACGTACGAGGGGCCGTTCACGAGGGTCGCGCGGACTACACGCCCGTCTTCCTGTCGAAGATCCCGGACCTCATCCGTTCCAGGCGCATGCCGGTGGACGTAGCCCTCATCCAGTGCACGCCCCCGGACAAGTTCGGCTACGTCAACCTGGGCGTCTCCGTGGACATCACCGTGGCCGCCATCCAGAGCGCGCGCCTGGTCATCGCGGAGGTGAACCCCAACGTCCCGTACGTCCACGGCGGCGGCTTCATCAAGATGGACCGCATCGATGCGTGGACCTGGAACGACGTGCCCCTCATCGAGCACCTGCCGGAGGAGCCCGGCGAGGTGGAGATGGAGATCGGGCGGAACGTGGCCTCGCTCATCGAGGACGGCAGCACCCTCCAGGCGGGCATCGGCATGATCCCCGACGCCGTCCTGCGCGCCCTCACCGACAAGCGCGATCTGGGCGTGTGGACGGAGATGTTCTCCGACGGGATCATCCCCCTCATCGACGGGGGCATCATCACCGGCAAGTACAAGACCATCCATCCCGGCAAGATCACCGCCTCGTTCACCTTCGGGTCGCGTCAGCTCTACGACTACATCGACCGCAACCCGCTCTTCACGTTCCAGGCGACGGACTACGTGAACGATCCCCGGAGGATCGCCGAGCAGCACAAGATGGTGGCCATCAACAGCGCCATTCAGATCGACCTCACGGGCCAGGTGTGCGCCGACTCCATCGGCACCAGGTTCTACTCGGGAATCGGCGGTCAGGTGGACTTCATCCGCGGCGCCTCCATGTGCCCGGGCGGCAAGCCCATCATCGCCATACGCTCCACGGCCAAGGACGGCGCCATCAGCCGCATCGTCGCCACGCTCACCGAGGGCGCGGGGGTGGTGACCTCCCGGGGCGACGTGCGCTACGTCGTCACCGAGTACGGCGTCGCCGACCTACTGGGCAAGTCCATCCGGGAGCGCGCGTTGGCGCTGATCTCCATAGCGCATCCGGACTTCCGGGCCGAGCTCCTGCACGACGCGAAGGCGCGCCACTACGTCTTCATCGACCAGATCCAGCCCCGGGGTCGCTATCCCAGGAGGCTCGAGCGGCGCGTGACCGCGAAGGGCGCGGACCCGCTGCTGCTGCGGCCCATCCGTCCCATCGACGAGCCCAAGCTCGTGGAGCTCTTCTACTCCATGAGCGAGGACGCGCTCTACAAGCGCTTCATGCGCGTGGTGAAGCGCGTCGCCCACCAGGAGCGGCAGTATTTCCTGGACGTGGACTACCACGACAACATGGCCATGGTGCTGGAGACCTGCGATCCAGTCCACGAGCCCGAGATCGTGGGCATCGCCCAGTACTTCCGGGATCCGGAGACGGACTTCGCCGACGTGGGCTTCATCGTTCGCGACACGTGGCAGGGGAAGGGCCTGGGCCGAATCCTCGTGGAGGAGATGGTACGCCTGGCTCAGGCCAACGGCATGAAGGGCCTCACCGCCGACGTGCTGGCGAGCAACAATGCCATGCTGCACCTGTTCCGCGAGTTGGGCCACGACGTGCACACCGAGATGGAGAGCGGCGTGTGCCTGGTCACCATCAAGTTCAAGGAAGACGGGAAGAAGCAGGACGGCGGCAAGAAGTAGGAGGCGGGCCACGGGGATTCGGCGCTCCTCCATCCCCGTCGCTACCGCTCCGCCCGGACCTCGTAGTGCTGCGACCGCTCGTCGAAGCGCGCCAGCACCTTCCTCGCGGCAGGCGGCACGACGCACGCCTCGTAGTCCTCACCCGCGAACGTCCGCACCGCATCCAGGGAGTCGAAGGACATGATCGTGACGAACTCGACCTCCTCGGCCAGCTCGCGGCGGAGCACCTGGATGTTCTCGAATCCTTCCATGTGCCGATCGCGGATCCCCACGATGACCTCGTTCAGGAGCAGCTCTTCGTAGATGTCGGCGTTGGCCGGGGCGGTCCAGCCGTGCCAGATGCGGATGATCATGAGAGAACCCTCCGATGTAGTGTCGCACCCGCACGTGTCGTGCATGAAGCTAGCCTGACCGGACCCGGCCCGCAGCCTACCGCGGGGCCCGACTCGAGCGTCGAGCCGGACCGCTCCACGTCGCCGTTGCGCGTGACGTGCCGTCGAGAGACGAGCCACGCCGAGGCGACGGTCGGGAAGCGGAGGCTTCTCGCGCTTCCGCCCCTTCCCGCAGGCCCGGCTCGTCGTCATCATCCGCCATGACCCCGGTCCCGTCCGCATCGTCCGCCTCCGCGGCACCGTCCGCGTCTGCGGCGACTTCCGCGCACCTCACGGACTCCGCGTCCTCCGCCGCTTCCGCTCCTCCCGCCATCCGCTGCCGCGCTCTCACCAAGCGCTACAAGGACGTGCTGGCGGTGGACGGCCTCGACCTGGACGTGCCTTCGGGCGAGTGCTTCGGATTGCTGGGACCCAACGGCGCCGGGAAGACCACGACCGTGGAGATGATCGAGGGCCTGGTGGTTCCGGACTCCGGAACGGTGGAGATCCTCGGACTGCACTGGGACCACGACGCCATCGCGCTCCGGGAGCGCCTGGGTGTGGCCCTCCAGGAGACGCGCCTGGCCGAGCGTCTCAAGGTGATCGAGGTCATCCGCCTCTTCCGCAGCTTCTACCGCGCAGGGCACGACCCGGAGGAGATCCTGGATCTCGTCGAGCTGAGGGAGAAGAGGGACACGTGGGTGGACAAGCTCTCGGGGGGTCAGAAGCAGCGCCTGGCCATCGCGTGCGCCCTCGTGGGGGATCCCGACGTGCTCTTCCTGGACGAGCCCACCACCGGCCTGGATCCCCAGTCGCGCCGGGCTCTCTGGGACGTCGTCGAGGAGTTCAAGAGCCGCGGCGGCACGGTCGTCCTCACCACCCACTACATGGAGGAGGCCGAGCGCCTCTGCGAGCGGGTGGCGGTGATGGACCACGGCCGGATCATCGCGCTGGGGTCGCCCCGGGAGCTCATCGCCTCGCTGGGTGCGGACCACGTCGTCGAGTTCGCTCTCGGGAGCGGTGCCGAGCCCCTGCCCGAGGCCGAGCTGGTGGCGTTGCCGGGCGTGGAGAGCGCCCGCCGGGACGGTCCGCGCTACACCCTCACCGTTACGGAGCCCCACCGCGCGATTCCGGCCCTCATGGGCGAGCTGGAGCGCCACGGTGGGGAGATGACGGAGCTCCTCACCCACCACGCCACCCTGGAGGACCTCTTTCTGAGCCTCACGGGGCGGCACCTCCGGGACACGTGAGCCCGCAGCGATGATGAACTACCTGCTTCCCCTGAAGGAGCTCACGCTGGCACGCTTCCGGGAGCAGCTCCGCCAGCCGGAGGTCCTCTTCTGGGTCTTTGCCTTCCCCCTCCTCCTGGCGGTGGCTCTGGGCCTGGCGTTCCGCAACCGCCCCCCCGACGTCATCCACGTGGCCGTCGAGTCGGGACCCCGCGCCGAGGCTCTGGTGGCCGACCTGAAGGCGGCCGGCGGCTTCGCCGCATCCGTGCTTTCCCCGGAGGTCGCCTCCGAGGAGCTGCGCACGGGGCAGGTGGCGCTGGTCGTGGTGCCCGGAGATTCGCTGGTATATCGGTACGATCCCACCCGCTCGGAGAGCCGCCTGGCACGCATCGCCACCGACGATGCGCTGCAGCAGGCCCTGGGCCGGCGGAACCCTCGCGCGACGGCGGACCACATCGTGACGGAGCGGGGGGCGCGCTACATCGACTTCCTCATTCCGGGCCTCCTCGGGCTGAACCTCATGAGCACCGGGATGTGGGGTCTGGGTTACGCCGTGGTGGACGCGCGTCGCCGCAAGCTCATGAAGCGCCTGCTGGCCTCCCCCATGCGGCGCAGCCAGTACCTGCTCTCCTTCATCGCCGCGCGTCTGGTGATTCTCGCACCCGAGGTCATCGTGCTCCTGGGCTTCGCCGCCCTGGCGTTCGGTGTGCCGGTGCGCGGCTCCATCCTGAGCCTGGCGGTGGTCGTCGTCCTCGGCGCCATGTGCTTCGCGGGGCTCGGCCTGCTCACCGCGAGTCGCGCCCAGACCGTCGAAGCGGTCTCCGGGCTCATGAACCTCGTCATGCTCCCGATGTGGGTGCTCTCGGGGGTCTTCTTCTCGTCGGCGAAGTTCCCCGCGGCTATGCAGCCGTTCATCCGGGTCCTCCCCCTCACGGCGCTGAACGACGCGCTGCGCGGCATCATGCTCCAGGGTGCGTCGCTGGCTTCGCTCGCGGCCCCCATCGGGATCTGCGTGGTGTGGGGCAGCGTCTCGTTCGCCGTGGCCCTGCGGACCTTCCGCTGGATCTGATGCGCCGGCTGAGATCCGCGAGCCCGGACCTCGTCGGATCCACTACGGACGTCGCGATGCGCTCGCGGCGCCCGTCGAAACCGACCCTTCCGGCCATGCGTAGGGATCACGGACATCCCCCCACAAAGCCTTCCAGGTCTTCAGGAGTCTCGCCGTGCGCGCCCGCGTTCTTTCCTTCCGTTCTTCGTCCGCGCTGCCTTCCTTCACGCTTCTCACCCTCGCCGCTCTCGTCGCCCCGGGTCTTGCGCCGCGTCCCGCCCTCGCCCAGGGCGTCAAGCTTGCCGTCGGGAACGTGGGGCTGGGCATCGGCGACGTCCCGCGCCTGGACGGCTTGCGGCTGAACTTCCGCGACGGTCGGCTCGAGCTGGTCCGTGGGATCAACGCGACGATCTGGATGCCGTACGAGGGCAGCCAGGGTGTGGTGAAGGGGATCGCCCTGGGCGTGCCCGTCACCGGCGCATCCGACATCAGCGGCCTGTCCGTGGGCGTCGGCATCGGCGCGGAGCACACGCTCTCCGGCATCGCCCTGGCGCCCATCGGTCTCGGCGCCGGCGACCGCATCGCGGGGATCGCCCTGGCCGGCGTGGGCGCCGGCACCGGCGGCGAGATCTCCGGAGTCGCCATTGGCGGAGTGGGTATCGGCGCCGGTGGTAGCGTGCGCGGTATCATGGCGGGGGGTGTCGGTGCCGGGACGGGCGGATACCTGAGCGGTATCGCCGTCGGCGGAGTGGGCGTCGGCGCCGGTGGTGACGTGACCGGCGTGATGATCGGGGGCCTGGGGGCCGGCTCCGGAGGGCGCCTGCGGGGCGTCGCGCTCGGCGGCGTCGGCGTGGGCTCCAGCGGGGATCTCACGGGCCTGGCCGCAGCGGGCGTCGGCGTCGGCTCGGGTGGTGACGTGAAGGGGATCCTCCTGGGCGGAGTGGGCGTCGGTGCCGGCGGGGACGTCACCGGCGTCGCCATCGGCGGGGTGGGCGTGGGCGCCGGCGAGGAGTTGAAGGGGCTCGCCGTGGGTGGCGTCGGCGTGGGCGCTCCGGACATCACCGGTGTCGTGCTCTCGGGCGTGGCTGCGGGCGGAGACGATGTGCACGGTCTCGTGGTGGCGCCGGCCTATTTCAGGATCGAGACGGCAGGCGTCCTGCGCGGGATGTCCGTGGCCGCGTTCAACGACATCCGCGGGGAGCAGCGCGGCCTGTGCATCGGCCTGCTCAACATCGCCAACGAGCTCCACGGCCTTCAGGTGGGCATCATCAACATCGCCCGCAACAAGACGTCGTTCAGCGTGTTGCCGCTCTTCAACTACAACCGCTGAGGGGTAAGCGGGGCCCCGCACTCCACCGTTGTGCGCACCGGGCGCCTCGCGCCCGAGGGGTGCCCGTGACACATGCGCACGGAGGCGTGACGATCGCACGCGCGATTGCCGCCGCCGGAGCCCCGCCATACACTCGCTGACTTGTCCGGTGCGCCCGCGCACGCAGACGTTCCGGCGACACGCACACCTCGAATACGGAGTGCCGGCCACGCTCACGGTAAGCGGATTGACCCGCAAGTTCGGCAGCCTCGTCGTTCTCGACGACGTCAGCTTCTCGTTGGATGAAGGGCGGTCCCTGGCGGTGCTCGGGCCCAACGGCGCCGGCAAGACCACGCTCCTGCGGTGCGTGGTGGGGGCCGACCGGCCCGACGCCGGGAAGATATTCCTGAACGGGGCTCCCATGGAGGAGACCGATCCGTACGTGCGGGCCTCCATCGCCGCCGCCCTCGACGACATCGACTTCTTCCCTGACCTCTCGGTCATCGAGCACCTCGAGCTCCTGGCCTTCGCCCACGGCGGTGACGGTGAGGCCGTGGCCGAGGTCGTGGCGGAGCTGGGCCTCGAAGCCGCTCGCGACCAGCTTCCCGCAACGCTCTCCAGCGGACAGCGCCGCCGCCTGGCGCTGGCCTCGTGCTTCGTGCGTCCCCGACGGCTCCTGGTGATGGACGAGCCCGAGCAGAGGTTGGACGTGCGCGGTCGGGCCTGGCTCACGGAACGGATCATCCGCGAGAAGGCCGAGGGCACCGCCGTGCTCATTGCTTCCCACGACCCCGAGCTCATCGACGCCGTCGCCGACGAGCGCCTCGAGATCGGCGTGTGAGCGTCTCCCCCGCCGTTGCCCCCTCGGCGCGCGCCTGGCGCAAGCACCTCCGCGGCGCCCGGCGCGCCCACCACACCCGGTCGCTGGGTGACACGCTCACGGACCTCTACATCGTCCTCTGGGTGCTGGTGGTCTACGGTGGCATCCTCTTCTCTGCGGTGCGCAAGCACCTGCGCTCGCCTGCGGGGTCGGTGGGCGTGAGTCCGGAGGTGTACTGGATCGGCCTGGCGGTGCTCTTCGCTACGGCGGGGCTGGCCTGGCGGGGAGCACGGGCCATGGGACCGCTGCTGGCCACGCCCGCCGAGCAGTCGTGGGGCGTCTCCACTCCGGTGGACCGAAGGGGATGGCTGAGGCCGCGCTTCGGCGCCCTGGTTCTGTCGGCCGGGTTCCTCGCCACCGTGATGGCGCTGCTCGCCACCCTCCTCGTGGGCCATGTGGCCACGTTGGGGTGGGCGGCCCTGGCGGGCTCGGCGTACGGCGTCACCTTCGCGGCGTCCACCGTGGCGGCCCAGGGCGACGCCGCGGGAACCCGGTGGCTCCGGCCCGCCGGATGGCTCTTCCTCGGCGTGGGTGCCCTCACGGCACTGGCCGCGGTGGCCGCGCACTACACCGGCCTGTCGCTTCCGCAGCCCCACCTGGTGTCCGGCCCCGTGCTGGCCCTGGTGGGTCTCCCGCTGGCCGTCCTGGCGATCGCCGCCGGAACGCGCACGCTGCCGCTTCTGAATCGAGTCGCGCTGAGCGCAGGCGCCGACGTCGCCACCGCCACGGTCAGCGCCACCGTCTGGCTGGACCCGTCGGTCCTCTGGAACGTCCTCGAGGTGCGGAGGTGGCGCAGGGTGGGAACGGTCCGCAGCCGCTCCTTCGGCCTCGGACGGTACGGGCGGTCCTGGACGCTCCTCCAGGCCGACCTGCGCCGTCAGCTCCGGCGTCCAGGCGCCCTGGGAGTGTGGGCCGGCCTGGTCCTCGTCCTGTATGCGGTGGGACTGGTGGTGCCCTCTGCGGTGGGAGTGACCCGGATCATCCTCGCCTACGTGGCGGCGGGGCGTCTCATGGGGGGCCTGCGCACGCTGTCCGGCTCACCGGGCCTGCGCAGGGCGTTGGGCGGAAGCGAGACGGAGCAGCGACTGAGCCATCTCGTCGTCCCGGCCCTGGGCACCCTGCTCTGGTGGGCCCTCACCGCGCCGGCGGGCGGCGTCCACCTCGACGCCGTCGAGCTCATCATGGTGGCCGGGGTCGTGGGCGCCGCGTACAGGGCCGCTACCCGGCCCCCCATGTCCTACGGCGGCGCCGTGTTCGAGACGCCCCTCGGGCTCTTCCCCATGGAGCTCGTTCTCCAGCTCGCCCGCGGTCCCGACGTGCTGAGCGGCGTGCTGATTCTCCACGCGCTGGCACGGTGACGAATCCGACGTAAGTCGCCGCAGCACGCAGCGTATGTGGAGAAGTCCCCGACGGAAGGCGTGATGACGTCACGCTCGAAGCAGATCGGCGAACGGCGACACGGCGGTGCGGGCCCCGGGGCCTGGATCCACCGCGGGTGCCTCTTCGTGCTGGTCGCAACCCTGGCGGCATGCACCCCTGTCGGCGGAGCTCCTCCGATGCCGCCCCACCCCGGGTACGAGACGACGAGCCCGTCGCGGAGCGAGCCGGATTCCGCCGCCCGCTGCCCCGACACCCCCGGTCAGCGCGTCCTCGACCTGGTGAACCAGCGCCGCGCCGAGGCCCGGCTCCCACGGTTGCGGGTCGATCCCAGGTTGGTGGAGGCCGCCCGGCAGCACGCGCAGGACATGGCTCGGGGAGGACCCTTCGGCCACGTAGGCAGCGACGGCACGTCGCCTGCGGACCGGGTGCGGCAGGCGGGCTACGTCTTCATCACCGTGGGGGAGAACGTGGCCGCCGGCATGTCCTCGCCGGACGAGGCCGTGAAGGACTGGATGGGCTCGCCCGAGCACCGGGCGAACATCCTCGGCGGGTACATGCAGACCGGAATCGCGTACGTGCACGCGCGCTTCTCGCCGTATGGGAGCTACTGGGTGCAGGTGTTCGGCACGCTCCTCTACCCGTCGGAGAGCGAGCGGGGCACAGCCTGCAATCCGTGAGACTCCGAGGTGCTCCCCTCTCCGCGCGTCACCCGCCCGGCGAGCCGCCGGTGGGCCAGCTCGAATCCGAGGGGAAGCTCGGCAGCGCCGGGAGCCCGAGGAGCACCACCCGCTCGCCGATGGTGGCGGGCATGATGCCGAGGAAGGTGTCGTGCTCCTCCTCGACCCCCATGGCCTCGCGCAGGAGCTCAGTGTAGGCAACGTCGTACTTCGAGACCTCGGCCGTACGCATGCACGGCCCCTGAGGCGACGGGATGCGACACGTATGGCCGACGCCCAGCACGTGCAGCATCTCGTGCATGAGCACGGTCTGCCAGGCGACCTTCCCGTCTGCCAGCTGCAGGGAGTCCAGCGTGGAGCGGATGGTGATGTCGCCGCCGTCCAGCATGGTGTGCCACACCTCAAACGAGGTGAAGCGGCTCCCGGAAGCCCAGTCGCCGAGGGCCTGGCTCCAGGTCAGAGGGGCGTTGTCGCTCAGCGGCTTGGCGCCCCAGTCGAGACCCGAGGCCCCGAAGTCCAGACGGATGACGCCGGGCACCAGATCGGCCGCGGTGTACGTGACCGGCTTCGGCCACCAGGCGGTGTCCGCGACCACGGGCTGGAAGAGGTCGATGCCGAAGATCTCCTCCATGCGGTCCAGGACGCTCCAGATCTCGGTGGAGTCCCGGGGCGTCATGTCCGGCGAGCCGTTCCTGTGATCGAAGGCGACCTTCGCCGGGAAACGGTCCAGGGGCCACGTCATGGCGTCCAGCTTGTACCGGACCGGGTCGGAGAGCGGATCGCCCTGCGCGAACCAGTACGTGTACAGCCCGCGATTCGTATCGTCGTCCATGACGAGGTCCAGGCTCGTCTCCACCACCTGCCCCTCGTAGATGCCGTGCCGGACCGTCCACTTCAGGGGCACCATGACCACGGTGAAGTCCAGCAGGGAATCGTCGTCGAAGGGATACAGGAACGGGTGGAAGGTCCTGGGGTCCGGAGCGTCGATGAGGAGCGCGCCCTCACCGTGCGGGGTGGTGGTGTGGATCTCGAACCTCCCGTCGGTCCCCACCCGCGCGGAGTCCACCACCGTGTCACCTGCCGGGTGCCAGGTGGCCCACAGCCCGGAGAGGTCGCCACCCCCCACCGCGTAGGCCTGGCCTCGAAGGACGGGCATGTACTGCCCTCCCCGGCCGCTCGGCGCCTCGATGAGGCCGCCGGGGGCGCACGACGGGGTGAAAACCGCCACGGCGACGATGACCAGGAGGACGATGGCCCCGGCCGCTCGATGGCGCATTCATTCCTCCTGTCGCTCGGTAGCACTGTGGCGGGCCGCCCGCCGCCCGCGCCGCAACTCCCTAGTGGATCGGCCTCCCCTTCTCCGTCTGCGGAACACCGTACTTCATCCAGTCCGGCGCCGGCTTGCCCATGAGGTAGTGGTCGAAGAACTGCTTCATGCGGATCTGGAAGTCGATCTGGTTGGGCTTCTTCGCCAGGTGATGCGGCTCTCCCGGATACGACAGGAAGATCACCTTCTTACCCAACCGCCGCGCCGCGGCGTACAGCTCCAGGCCCTGGTGCCAGTCCACCGCGTTGTCCGCCGTACCCTGCAGGATCATGAACGGCGTCGTGATCTTCGGAGCGTTGAAGAGCGCCGACTGCTCCTCGTAGAGCGCGGTGTGGTTCCACGGGGTGACGTCCTCGCCCATGCGGACCTGGCCCACCTCGGTGATGCCCTGCTGCAATGTGCCCGAGCCCGGGTAGGTCTCGTCGTAGAAGCTGATCAGGTCGGTGGGCGGCGCACCGGTGACGACGGCGGCGAACATGTTGGTCTGCGTGAGGATGTAGGACGACTGGTACCCGCCCCACGAGTGGCCCTGGAGGCCGATGTGAGCCGAGTCGGCATACCCCATCGCGATGACCTTCTTCACCGCGCTGGTGACGCAGTCCAGAGCCGACGAGCCCGGATGGCCGAGCTGGTATACCACGTCGGGCTCCAGCACCAGATAGCCGTTGGACGCGTACGTCGACATCTGCGGGCGGTCGTCGTACTGCGGGAACGAGAACTGGTGGTGCGTGTTGGACAGGACCTCGTAGAAGTACACGAGCATCGGGTACTTCTTCCCCGGCTGATAGTCGGCGGGCAGGGTCAGCGTGGCCTGGAGATGCTGCCCCTTGCTGTTGGTGTAGTCGATGAGGGGCGCCTTCTTCCCCCAGGCGTACTCCGAGATGAAGGGGTTCGCGTCGGTGACCTTCTTCGGTGACCCGAACGACGTGCTGCTCGCCCAGTAGTCCGGGAACTCACGGAACGTCTGCTCGGTGAAGATCACCCGGTCGGCGTCCTCGGCCTTCGACACCTGGCCGATCATCTTGTCCTCGTAGATGAGCGGCTTGGGCTCCTGCCCAGGCTTCAGTGTCCAGTACCCCGACTTCTTGGTCCACTCCCCGTACGCCGAAAGCGTCAGGGGCTTGGTGAGGTCGATACCGTGGTCCTCCACCCGCGGCCCGCCGCCGCCGAAGCGGCCGCGGAATCTACCACGTCCGCCGCCGCCGGGCAGATCCAGGCGCACCACCCGGAACTGGATCTGCTGCTTCGCGCCCACCCCCTTCGTCAGGTCCACCGGCTTGGTCGTGCCGTCCAGCGAGAGCCTCCACACATCGTACTTGTCGTAGACGAGGACCGAGCGCCCGTCCTTCGACCAGCCCCCGAGCCCCCAGATGGGCGTCTCGTAGGCATGGTGATCGTCGCTGTTCAGGAAGCTCATGCCTCCGTCTACCTGCGTGCTCTTCCCCGCGCGGGCGTCGTACGCGTAGATGTGCCCGTCCTTCTGGTACAGGAACCACCTGCTGTCGGGCGACGTGCCCATGGTGCGCTCGAGCTTGTCGGCGATGAGGGAGCGCGCGCCGGTGGTGGCGTTCACGCGGTAGTAGTCGGCGTGGCTCCCGCCCCAGGCCACCTCACCCCGGTACGTGGTGTCGTTGCGCCCAACGCCCCACGTCCCGTCCTGCACCATCTGGACGGTGGTCATGGCGCTGTCGGCGAGCTGGACGAACTTGTCCGCGGGTATCAGGACCGCCGAAGTGAAGGTCTGGCGCAGCTCCTGCCGCATGCGCACGATCTGGACCGACTGGACCTGCGCGTCCTTCCAGTGCCAGACGTCGACGTCGGCCTGGGGCTCGTCGCTCTTGGGGATCTCTGTCTCCTGCTGCTTGATGCCGACAAAGACCCGGGAGCCATCCTCGCTCCACCGCGGCGTCGCGTACTCGCTGAGCACGTACCCCTTGGGAAAGTCCGGCGCCTTGGAGGGGTCGTAGGTCGTCTCCTTGCCCCCCTGCGGGCTCACGTCCGTCCACGCCAGGAGCACGTTGCTCCGCTGTCTCATTCCGTCCGGCTTGGTGCCCTCGAGGACCGCGAGGTCCGAGCCCTTGTCGCTCCACGCCAGGTCGGCGAACTCCTCCGTCGCCGTGGCGAGGGCACGGGTGGCACCCGTCGTCGGATCGAGGAGGTAGATGCCGTTGCCCAGGTTGTCCACGGCGTCCACGGTATACGCGAGCATGCCACCCGCATCGTCGAAGTCGTACTGGGCCACGTTGCCGATGTTGCGCGTCACGCCCGACGACAGATCACGCACCAGGAGGTCGGTGCCGTCGTGGGTCGTGTCCGCCCGCGACTGCTTCGCCAGGTGCACCGCCACGTACCTCGACCCCTTCGCGAACTTGAACTCCTGAGCATTGGGGGCCGACCACTTCTCACCGGTGGCCAGGTTCAGCAGCTCGAACGTGCGGGGACCGCTCGCGCCGCCCCGTCCGCCGCGCCCGGGGGGCGTCGGGGGCGGTGTGCTCGAACGGCCGCCGCGGCCGCCCCGGCCGTTGCGCTGGGGTGAGCTCACGAAGTAGCCCACCCAACGGGAGTCGTCGGAGAACGACGGCTGCGCGCCGCGGGGAATCGTATACAGCGTGTCGCGCTCGAGGCCCTTCACGAAGAGCGTGTCGTCCCCGTCGTTGGGGTTGTACGCGTACGTCATCCAACGGCCGTCGTGTGACAAGTCGGCGGAGTTGACGCGCTTCCAACGCCCATAGTCCTCGACGTTGAGGACCTTGAGGCCCTCCGGCGTCGTGTCCGCGGCCGCCGCGGGGGCCGTGCGGGGCTGGCGCTGGCGGCGGCCGGCCTGCGCGCCGGCGGACGAAGGGAGCGCGAGGACGGACGCGAGCATCAGGGCAGCGGTGACCGCCGAGACAGACGAGCGACGCATGGAGAGCTCCGGGCCGTGCGAGAACGGGAGGAGGGCCGCAGGCATCATGCAGGCGGTCGCCGAGTCCGACAAGGAGGGGCGGCGCCGCGCCCCGAGCGGCCGGGAGTGCCGGCAGAGCCGTCTCCTCGACGCGTGTCGTATGGATGGTCCTGGATCGGGAGGTCTTCGCTCCCGCCGCTCTATCTCCTCATGAGGAAGAAGGCCAGGTCCCCGTTGCTACCCTGCCAGACGGTGGTCAGCCCCGACTTCCCGAGCCACGATGCCAGGTCGGGCAAATGGTACGAGGTGGTCACCGCCAGGTCGAGGCGGTCCCTGCGGATACGCTCCCCGGTCAGACGCATCGTGGCGTCCAGTCCCGAGCAGTAGATCACCAGATTCAGGGCGTTGGGAACGGTGGTGAGCGCATGCGAGAGCTCGAAGGAGATCCGGACGTCGTCGGTGGCGGCGGTTGTGGCCACCTCGACGGGCCCCAGCACGAACCGACGGACCGTGCCTGCATCGTAGTGCGCGGCCGCGCCCGCCGAAGGCGCGTCCACGGACTCCGGATCGTCGGGCAGCGGTCCGAGAGCGTGGAGCCGCGCGTCCAACAGGAGGTAGTCCCCTTCCCCCATGAGCCGCCCGATGTCCCGCAGCAGGCGATCCTCCGCGTAGTTGCCGAAGGTGAATCCCGTGAGGGCGAACACGCGCAGTGCGTCCGGCAGGCGTGGGGGCAGCGTCACGGATCCGAGGTCTGTGAAATCACCGCAGACGGCATGAATCGGGAGATCCGGAGGCCGTCCCGACGCGGCAGCGATGCGGTGCACGCAGCGCCGCAGGAGCTCGAAGGAGAAGTCCAGCCCCGTGTAGGACACCAGGTCGAACGCGTCGGACAGCCCCCCCAGGATCCGCTCGTCCACGCTTCCGTCTCCGGGGCCCAGGCTGCACAGCGCCGCACGGGTTCGACCTCCGGAATCGGCGCGCAGCGCGGCGGTGACCTCCGGCATGATCTCGGTCACCCGGTCCAGGAGGGCCCCGTGTCCGTAGGCCGGGTCTTCACACACGTCAAGCCACCGCTGGGCGCAGATCGGGGTGGAGTAGTGATAGTACAGGTCCGGCCGGACCACGCGGTCCAGGTTCCCGTATACCTCCCGGGGCGGAGCGTAGCGGGCATCGTACATCGACGGATCCACCACGAACGTCACGGCCCGGAGCGAAGTGGTGGCGGACAAATGCGGCGCCCTTCGATTCAACCGGCGCCCAGGCCGGCGCGCACCAGCAGTTGCTTGAAGCGCGGGTCGGAGTGCAGGGGGATGAGCATGGGGTCGACGGCCATGTCCGCCACTTCCCACGTGCGCTCGTCCAAGGCAGCGCTCAGCTCCTTGAAGGCCCGGTCCTTCTCGCCCAGCCCGGCGAGAATGATGGCCATGTCGTAATCGGAGACGTACCGGCCTGCCTGTCGCCTCTGCTCGAGCTCGCTCAGCAGCTCCCGGGTCCGGTCCTTGTGCCCCGCGAAGGCCTCGGCGCTGGCGAGGTCGGCCAGCCGGCGGCTGAGCCGTCCGGACTGGGTAGCGGAGGTCTCGAAGGCCTTCACGGCGGCGGTGTAGTCGCGCTGGGCGAAGTCCAGCTGGCCCAGGAACCAGTGGGAGAGCTCGAAGTCCTGGTCCATGGCGATGGTGCTGTCCAACACCGCACGGGCCTCGCGGAACCGCCCGGCCGACGTGAGGATCCAGCCGTGCACCGCGCGGACCGTCAGGGACAGGGGTGCCGCTTCCTGCGCCTCCCGGATCCGCGTCTCGGCTTCGCCGAACCGCCCCGTCATCGTCAACAGCTCGGCGTACCACTGGAGGGCGGTGGCCGACTTCGGGTTCAGCTGCAACGCCCGCTTGAACTCCCGCTCCGCGCCCTGCCAGTCCCGGTCGTAGTCGCGCTCCACGAGTCCGAGGTTGGCATGGGCGTCCGCCAGGCCCTCGTTCAGCTGCAGCGCCTTCTCCGCGGCGGCTCGGGCGCGCGGATACGACTGCGCGGGCGACAGGTCACCGTAGTAGTGCAACAGCGTATACGCGCTCGCGAGCCCCACGTAGGCCGGGGCGAAGGTCGAGTCCTCCTGGATGACCTCGTTGAAGAGGCTTATGGCCTTGCGCAGGCTCGACGCGGTGCGGTCGTTCCAGTAGTACTGGGCCGACTGATACGTCTGCAGCACCCGGAGTCGCGCCTGGTCCGTGGCGCTGATCCGGAGTTGCAGCGCCTGGGCCGCTGCCAGGGCGATCTTCTCGGGCAACCCCTGTGCCTCCGCCGCCGGACTCGTGAACAGGCTGCTCCAGACGTGGAAGCCGCTGCGCACGTCGGTGACCTCTACGAAGGCATTCAGGGCGTTGGCCTCCTTGCGGACCTGCGCGGTGAGCACGGCATCCACGCCCAGCTCGGAGCCGGCCTTGATGGCTCCTCGGGGATACCCCACGTAGGGCTCCACCGCCTGGAAGGACTTCACGGTGAGGCCCGGCACCTGGGACAGACTGGTGATGATCCGCTCCGCGATGAGCGAGCACAGATACTCGGTGCCCGCGGCCTGCTGGTCCGAGCATGGGAGGACCGCCATGGTGTGGATGGGGCGGTTGACGGGGGTGCTCGGTGCCAGCAGTCGCCACGCGACGACGGCCAGCACCACCACCGCGAGGCCGGCGCCCGCCATGGGCAGGCGTCCGAAGCGCCGGCGCCCCTGCCCGCGCCCACCCCTGCTCCCCTCCGCCCCCGCGGAGATCGCGCCCGTGGCGAGATCCCGGCGCAGCGCCCTCAGCGCGGCCAGGAGGTCGGCGGCGGTCTGGTACCGCATCTCCCGGTCCTTCTCCAGCGCCCGGCAGATGATCCGGCCCAGCTCAGCGGGGATGGACGGTCGGAGCGCACGGGGGCTGGGCACGGGGTCGGGCGACACGAGCTGCGCCACCACCGCCGTGTTGGTGCCGCGGAACGGGGCGAGGCCGGTGGCCATCTCGTAGAGGACCACGCCGAGGGAGAAAAGGTCGGAGCGGGCGTCCACGTCCTCTCCGCGCGCCTGCTCCGGCGACATGTAGGTGACCGTCCCCACGACGGTCCCGGTGCGGGTGATCGCTCCCTCGGCCCGCGCCTCGGCCCGCGCCTCGGCATCCGCCTCGGCGGCCACCTTGGCGATGCCGAAGTCCAGGACCTTGGCGTCCCCCCGGTCGTTGAGGAAGATGTTGCCGCTCTTCACGTCCCGGTGGATCACCCCCTCCCGGTGGGCCGCGTCGATGGCGGCCGCCACCTGGATGCCGACCTGGACGACGGCCTCCGCATCCATGGGGCCCTCCGCAAGGACCTCCTCGAGGGTCTTCCCCTCCATGAGCTCCATTACGATGTACGGACGTCCCTCGTGGGTGCCGGTGTCGAAGACCGTGCAGATGTTCTTGTGGTTGAGACGGGAGATCGTCTGGATCTCCTGCTCGAAGCGGCGCCGGAACTCCGAGAGCTCGGCCAGGGGGCGGGTCAGGACCTTGATGGCCACCTGGCGCCCGAGACGGGGGTCGAAGGCGGCATACACCTCTCCCATGCCGCCGGCGCTCAGGAAGGAGCGTACCTCATAGGGACCGAGCCGTGTGCCCGCGGATAACGTCATGTTGCGAGACTACCTCTCAGAGCGCCGTTCGGCCAGCCAGAGCCAGTACAGCAGGGGCAGGGTGAGCACGAGGAGGCAAGCCACCGCAATGTAGACGGGGACGAAGCCGATGCCCATGACCGTTTCCACGCCGACAACGGGGCCGAGGCTGCCCCCGGCATCGCCGAAGAACTGGTACAGCCCGACGGCAAAGCCCCGCTCGTCCGACGAGGTGAGGTCCCCCAGCAACGTGATGAGGGGAACGGTGCTGCCGCCCATGCCCACCCCCAGCAACACCATCGCCACAAGCACCGGCGCCAGGCCGGGGACCAGGGCCAGCAGCAGGAAGCCGCACACCGACGCCGCCACCGCCGGCACGCGCGCGCGATCCGGGCACCGGCCGTCCGGCGTCGGCGTGCATCCGGCTCCCCCGGATGTCGGGCATCGTCGTCCAGGCGACCGCCCACCCCGGCCAGGGACAGACCGGTGGCGGACAGGAACGCGGTGTTGTCGGAGAAGACACCGGCGATCAGCCCTCCCATGACGAGCCCCGTGAGTGGGTTCGCCACCAATCGAGTGATCCGATTGGCGGCCAGGATCAGCCCGATCAGATAGCCCGCCAGCCCAAGTTGGACACCCAGGATGGGGAGGATCGGAAAGACGATGCCGCCGCTGATCCCGCCGATGAACGTGAGCAGCGCCAACACCCAGGCTGCGCGGCTGACGGAGCATGGAGGATCGAAAGGTCCGGCGCCGTGATCAGGCATGCCCGGGAAGGTAAGCCACCGGGCACCGACACGTGACCAGCGTATGCCATATCGTGTTGTGGTTCCAGGACTTACGTGGACACGCAGAAACGTCGTGATTCTGTCTCGGGTTGTTGCCTTGACGCACCGAGGAGCCACATCTAGACTTGCCGAGCCCTCCGTTGACCAAGCCGCCACGTAGCTCGAGATCGGCCTGCCCGGGATCTCCTTTTCGCTCGGCGTTCTGCACGCCGCAACGACAGGCTCGCAGAGTGCGACGCGGTGCGCCCGCAGACCCTCGTCCAGCCTTTATGGCCGAGAACCATGAGCGACGTGACGTCCAGCCCGGTGAGAGACCAGAAGTCCGGAAGTCGACTGCGCGTCTCCGCCCTGCGACACGCGGGCTATCCGAAATATCCCCCCCTTCGGCCGGTGAACAGCACAGCACGGGAGACGCGTATGGGGCTTCGGTATTCGTCAGTCGATTGTTCACAATCCGTTCGAGTCAACACTGCATCTGGGAGACAGGAACCATGAAGCTTGGACGTTGGACGGGTGTGCTCTCGATGGTGCTGGCCTGTGGCGTCGGGGGAGCGGGATTGGCCGCTCAGACGACCACGGGAAGCATCATCGGAGTCATCCACACACAGGAGGGCACCGCAGCCGGGACCCAGGTCACGGTGCGCAATGCGGCGACCGGGTTCACGCGGTCGGTGATCGCGTCGGAGGCCGGGCGCTACATCATTCCGGGCCTGGAGACGGGGACGTACGAGGTCACCACGACGAGCATCGGCTTCGGGGCACAGACGAAGACGGCCACCGTCGCGCTGGGCCAGGCGACGCGGGTGGACTTCAACCTGACCACGCAGGCCGTTCAGCTCGGGGGCATCACGGTGACGTCGACGTCGGCGATGGCGTTGATCAGCCCGTCGCGAACGGGGGTGCTGACGACGATCTCGGATTCTGCGCTGCACCGGCTTCCGTCGTTGAACCGGAACTTCACGGACTTCGTGGTGCTCACGCCGCAGGTGTCGACGACGCTGCCCAACGGGGGTCTGTCGGGCGGTGGCGTGAACAACCGGTACAACCAGGTGCAGGTGGACGGCACGAACGAGACGGACCTGTTCGGGCTGGGCTCCACCGGGCAGCCGGGCGGCCAGGCGGACGGGAAGTCCATCGGCATCGAGGCGGTGAAGCAGTACCAGGTGCTGCTGGCGCCGTTCGACGTGCGCATGGGCAACTTCGCGGGGCTGCTCATCAACGCGGTGACGAAGAGCGGCACGAACGAGTGGCACGGCTCGGCGTACGGGTACGGCCGGAACCAGGACTTCGCCCGCGGTCAGGAGTACATCAACAACTTCAGCCAGTACCAGTACGGCTTCACGCTGGGCGGTCCCGTCGTGAGGGACAAGGCCCTGATCTTCGGGAACGTCGAGCTGCAGAGATACGCGACGCCCGCCCAGGGGATCTACCTGGGAGAGGCGGGCTACAACGTCAGCGCGGCGGACGTGAACGCGGCGACGGCGGCGCTGGCCGGGTACGGCGTGCCGACGGGGTCGGCGGGAGCGGTGACGCTGCACAATCCGCTGACGAACATATTCCTCCGCATGGACTTCCCGGACCTGCCCCACAACAGCTCGCTGACCCTGCGCTACAACTACGGGCACGCGGTGAACGAGGCGCTCTCCCGGGGCTCCACCGGCAACGCGCCGGCGCTGGCGCTGACGTCGAACCAATACCAGTACGCGTCGACGAAGAACGCGCCGGCGTTGGAGCTCAGGACGAACTTCAAGAGCGGAGCGTACAACGAGTTGCGGGCCTCGTGGACGCGGGTCCGTGACCCGCGCACGTCCGCGAGCGGGATCACGGCCCCCCAGGTGACCGTGGACATCCCGGGTGCTGCGGTGGTGGCGGGCGAGGAGCGGTACTCGCAGGGCAACGAGGTGGATCAGGACATCTGGGAGCTGGTGGACAACGTGACCCTGCCGTTCGGGACCCACACGGTGGTCATCGGCACGCAGAACGAGTTCTACAAAGTGCGGAACCTGTACGCGCAGTCTTCCAACGGCGTGTGGACGTTCCAGTCGGTGGACTCCCTCACCAACGGCCAGGCCTATCAGTACATCGTGGGCGTCCCCGCGCCGGGGACGGGTGACGGCTCGGTGCGCTTCCGCACCAACACGCTGGCCGCCTACGCGCAGGATCAGTGGGAGGTGACGCCGGACTTCACGCTGACCTACGGGCTGCGCTTCGACGTGCCCATGTTCCTGAACAAGCCGCCGACGAACCCGGAGATTCTGACGGACTTCGGGCGGAACACCGCGAACATCCCGTCGGCGCACCTCCAGTGGTCCCCGCGGGTGGGCTTCAACTGGGACGTCACCCACGACCAGCGGAACCAGCTGCGGGGCGGCATCGGCGCATTCGTGGGCCACCCGGCCTACGTGTGGATGAGCAACGCGTTCCAGAACTCGGGCCTCACCGGCGTGCGACTGCTCTCGTGCTACTCGGGAAACACGCCGGCATTCAGCTCCGCGGCGGTGCAGACGCCGCCCACGGCATGCGCCAACGGCGTGACGGCAGCCGCGGGGAGCGAGATCGACCTGCTGCAGTCCAGCCTGCGCATGCCCCAGACGCTGCGCATGTCGGTGGGCTACGACCGCGACCTGGGCCACAACTTCATCGGGACGGTGGAGGGTCTGTACACGAAGGGGCTCTACTCGCCCTTCTACTACAACCTGGCGCTGGCCGGCCCGCAGGCTACCGACTCCCACGGGCGCGTCCTGTACGGCCTCTATCCGTATTCGCCGGTGCTCAAGGTGCCCTCGCGCGAGTTCGTCATCGACGTGGGCAACCAGAGCAAGAACCACTTCTACAACCTCACGGCCAAGGTCACCCGCCGCTTCGCCGACCGCTGGGAGGGCATGGCGGCCTACACGTACAGCCGCGGCTACGACGTGCAGAGCTTCACCTCCAGCACGGCATACTCGCAGTATCGGTATGGCCGGGTGTGGGCCGGCAACCAGCTGGACCAGACGGCGACGCGCTCGTCCTTCGAGCAGCGGCACCGGATCGTGGCGCAAGCCAGCTACACGTTCCCGACGAACACCACCGTGTCGGCCATCTACACGGGCGCGTCGGGCATCCCCTACAACTTCGTGTACAACACCGACATGAACGGGGACGGCCTGAGTTACAACGACCCGATCTACGTGCCCAGGGACGCCACGGATCCCAACGAGATCCTGTTCCAGGACTTCACGTCCGATGGCGTGACGCACACGGCGGCGCAGCAGGCGGCGGAGTTCAACCAGTTCATCGACTCGAACTCCTGCCTCAAGAAGGAGCGGGGCAAGATCATGGCCCGGAACGTCTGCACCGCGCCGTGGACCAACCTCGTGAACGTGAGCGTGCGCCAGTCGCTGAGGACCATCAACATGCAGCATGTCTCGGTCCAGCTCGACGTCTTCAACTTCCTCAACCTGCTCAACCCGAGCTGGGGCCGGCAGGGCTCCACCTACAGCGACGTGTCGCTCCTGAGCTACCGGGGGCGGAACGTGTCCGGGGGCACGCTGGCCAACAGCCAGCCGGTCTTCAACTTCGACCCGAGCAAGACGACCATCGTCGACTTCAAGAACCTCGCCTCGAACTACCAGCTGCAGCTGTCGCTGCGCTACTCGTTCTGAGCGCGTAGACAATCACTCGGTAGCTCGCTTTAGCTCCGGGGGCTGCCCGCAAGGGCAGCCCCCGGTTCTCTTCGGGCCCGGCCGCGGACCCCACCGGCTCGGGCCGGCGTGAGAAGCACGCACGCCAGCCGACAGCTTCGCGGCCCCCTACACCCCCCGCATGGCGGTGGCCAGCGCCCCCACGGCCCGGTCCACGTCGCTCTCGTCGTTGAAGATGTGGGTGGAGATGCGGATGGCGTTGTACACGGCGCTCCCGCGCTTGAGGACCACGTCGTGGTCCGTGGCCAGCGAGGCACGCACCTTCCCGGCGTCGCCGCGCACCAGGGAGATCGTCAGGATCCCCCCGCACAGCTCCTCCTGCTCCGGCGTGATGACCTTCACGCCGTCCACCGCCTTCAGCGCCTCACGGAGATAGCGGCGGAGCTCCCGGCAGCGGGCTTCCACCTTGTCCCGACCCAGGGTGTCGTGGAAGTCCATGGCGACGCCGTGGGCCAGGATCCCCGCTACGTTGCGGGTCCCGCCCGAGCCGGTGTAGACATGGTAGCCCGAGCGCAGGAAGAGAGGCTGCACGCGCTCCTGCGCTTCCTTCCGGATGTACAGCAGCCCCGATCCCTTCGGCGCCAGCATCCACTTGTGGGAGCTGGAGGCGTAGGTATCCACACCCAGGGCGTGGACGTTCACGTTCAGCATGCCCGGGGCCTGGGCGCCGTCGCACGCCAGCAGGATGCCCCGGGGACGCGTCACCTCGGCGATGGCGGCCATGGGCATCACCAGCCCGGTGATGGTGCTCACGTGGCTGAAGGAGCACACCCGGGTGCGAGGGGTGAGGTGGCTCTTCACCATGCTCACCACCTCGTCCGCCGAGGAGACCGTGGCGGGCATCTCGATGCGCACCACCTCGGCGCCCGTTCGCTGGGCCAGCCACTCCCAGCAGATGCTCCCGCCGGGATGCTCGTGGTCGGTGCTCAGGATCTGGTCGCCCTTCCGCAGCTCCATGCCCTGGGCCACCATGTCCATGCCCTCGGTGGTGTTCCGTGTGAGCGCCAGCTCGTCCAGGTCGGCGCCCAGGAAGTCCGCGCCTCGGGCACGGACGTCCTCCATGCGATGGCTGGGTGGACCGAACACCTCGTTCTCCGGGTCGCTCTCCACCTCCCACAGGTAGTCGGTGTACGCGCTCACCACCGGGCGAGGAGTGGCCCCCACCGTCGCGGCGTTCATGTAGACGAGCCCGGGGCGGAGGAGGAACCGGCCGCGGACCTCTCTCCAGAATGCCGTTTCGTCGGGCACAGCCGCGAGACCTCGACGCAGCTCGTCCAGGTCACGGGTCGCTCCCGCCAACCACGGCAGTGCCGCCGCCGCGCTCATCCGCTGAAGAAAGGTCCGTCGGTGCATCGGGAAGGCTCCTCACGCTCGTGCTCGGGGTGGATGCGCCGAAGGTAGGTACCGGGTCCGCCCCGGGCTACGTGCCGGGAACGTCCTTTCGGTCGAGATCGAGGGGCCTGCCCATCCCGCCGATGCCGCATACGGGGCCACCGCAGGACGACATCCGTGTCGACGTGCCCTGGCGCGGCGACGCCATCGCTCTCATACTCCGGCCACCGTGCCCGCCCAACCTGCCCAGGCCCCCGATCGTCGCCCGCACCCGAAGGGACTCTCCACGCTCTTCCTCACGGAGATGTGGGAGCGCTTCAGCTACTACGGGATGCGGGCCTTCCTCATCCTGTACATGGTCGCCCCCATCACCCAGGGCGGCCTGGGGTTCAGCGTCAGGCACGGGGCGTCGGTATACGGCACGTACACCTTCGGTGTATGGACGTCCGCCATCGTCGGGGGCATCATCGCCGACCGGTGGCTCGGACAGTACCGCAGCGTCCTGTACGGTGGGGCGATCATCGCCCTCGGCCACTTCACGCTGGCCATCAAGGCCCTGTGGGCCTTCTACGTCGGCCTCTCGCTCATCGTCGTCGGCACCGGCCTGCTCAAGCCCAACGTCAGCACGATGGTGGGCTCGCTGTACGAGCAGAAGGACGCCCGCCGCGACGCCGGGTTCTCGATCTTCTACATGGGCATCAATCTCGGCGCGACCCTGGGGCCGCTCATCGCCGGGTACTTCGCGCAGAACGTGAACTGGCACGCCGGCTTCGCCTGCGCCGGCGTGGGCATGACCCTGGGCCTCGTCCAGTACGTCCGGGGCCGCGACCGGCTGCGGCCCGCCCTGGAGCGGCTGCACCCTCCGACGCCGCCCGTCGCCACCGAGCCGGTGGCTGCACCCCCCGCGCCTCGGGCGGACGACGGCTCGGGGGGCCGGACGTTCCTCGGCTTCACCGGCATCGAGTGGAGACGCCTCGGCGCCATGTTCGTGCTGTTCGTCTTCGCCATGGTGTTCTGGGGGGCGTACGAGCAGGCGGGCTCCACCCTCAATCTCTTCGCCGACCGCTACACACGGCTCACCATTCTGGGCTTCACGTTCCCCTCGAGCTGGTTCCAGTCGGTGCCGTCGTTCTTCGTGATCGTGTTGGCGCCGGCCTTCGCGTGGCTCTGGGTGCACATGGGCCGCTGGGAGCCCTCGACGCCGGCGAAGTTCGCCTTCGGCCTGCTCTTCGTGGGCCTGGCGTTCCTGTTCCTCATCCCCGCCGCCACCCGTGCCCAGTCGGTGCCCGGCGGCTTCCGCGTGAGCCCCTGGTGGCTGGTGGGATGCTACTTCATCCAGGAGCTGGGCGAGCTGAGCCTGAGCCCGGTGGGCCTGAGCGCGTTCACGAAGCTCTCGCCGGTGAAGATCGTCGGCATGATGATGGGGACCTGGTTCCTCGCCGACGCCATCGGCAACAAGGTCGCGGGGTACGTCGCCGGGTTCTTCGTCAGCGTGCCCCTCGCGGAGCTGTTCAGGCTCATCGGAGGCACCGCGGTGGTCATGTCCCTGGTGGCGTTCATCCTCATCGTGCCCATCCGCAGGCTCATGGCCGGGATTCACTGAGGACGGGCGCGTGAAATCGCCCCATTACGGTGGGGCCACTCGCCTCCACACTTGCGCCCTCCGCTCCCATCATCGAGAGTGACGCCTACACTCCCCTGCTCGCATCAGGAGGACCCTCCCATGGCCACCGGAGAACGTGTGACGCGAGCGTCTCCTCTGTGACCGCCGCAGAAGGGCCCGGTCCCGCGTCGGCCCACCCGGCCCCCCGGACCCGACCGGGTCTGGTACGCGCGGTCTCCCGGTGGGAGCTCGTGGGCCTCGCCATCAACGACGTGGTGGGGAGCGGTGTCTACCTGCTCCCGGCCGCCGCCGCGGCGCTCCTCGGCGCCGCCAGCGTCTGGGCGGTCATCCTGGCCGGGCTCGCCGTCGCGCTGCTGGTGCTGTGCTTCGCCGAAGCTTCCACGCACTTCGACGAGCCGGGTGGGGGGTACCTCTACACGCGGGAGGCCTTCGGGCACTTCATCGGATTCGAGGTCGGGTGGATGACGTGGCTGGCGCGCATCGCCTCTGTGGCGTCGCTCTCCAACGGCCTCGCCCTGACGGTGGCGTACCTGTGGGCGCCGGCCGGGCACGGTTGGGGGCGCATCGCGGTGATCACCGTGCCGCTGGTCATCCTCACCTGGATCAACGTCGTGGGGGTGAAGGAGGGCGCGCGCGCGGCGGTGGTGCTCGTCATCGGGAAGATGCTGCCGCTCTTCATCTTCGTCGCCGTGGGCTTCTTCTTCGTCCGCTGGTCCAGGGTCACCGCCTTCCACGTGCCCCCCAGCGGCACGCTGGGCAAGGCCGCGCTCCTGCTGCTCTTCGCCTACGCCGGCTTCGAGAACACGCCTGCGGCGGCAGGGGAGTATCGCAACCCGCAGCGCGACGTGCCCTTCGCCCTCCTCGCCATGATCCTCATCGTGACGCTCAGCTATTCCGCGGTCCAGGTGGTTGCGCTGGGGACCCTGCCGGGGCTGGCCCAGTCCCAGTCGCCGCTGGCGGAAGCCGCCGGGCTGTTCATGGGCGGCGCGGGGGCCCTTCTGCTCACCGTGGGTGCCATCGTCTCCATCGTCGGGAACGTGGGCAACACGACCCTCATGGGGCCGCGCTACGTGTTCGCCCTGGCCGCCGACGGCTACGGTCCGCGCCTGCTGGCACGTGTCCATCCGCGCCATCGCACGCCTGCGAATGCCATCATCACGCAGACGGTCATCGCCCTCGCGCTGGCTCTCTCCGGCACCTTCGTGCAGCTGGCCATGCTGTCCGTCATCGCCAGGATGGCGACCTACCTCGGCACCGCCGCCGCGGTGCCGGTGCTGCGCCGCCGCTTCGGCCGGCGGCCGGGGGTCTTCCGCATGCCGGGCGGGCCCGTGATCCCCGTTGCCGCCTTCCTGCTGACGATCTCGCTATTGGCCAGCGCCGGGTGGAAGGACCTGTTGGCCGGGGCCATCGGCCTGGCCGTGGGCGCGCTGATCTACCGGTTCCGGCACGAGCCGCCGGGTGAGGGGGCTACGTCGTGAAGAACCGCTGCCCGCCCTGTCGGTCGGGATACCCACGACGACTGGAGACCGCATGAGAACCATGTCGGTGCTCGGCTACTTCTTCATGGCGGGGGGCCTCCTGGGGCTCCTCTACAGCCACTCCTTGCTCTCGCCTTCGCCCCTCGTCATCGGGCTCCAGGCCGTGGCGGTGGCGCTCATGGTGTGGGCGCGCATCACCTTCGGCCGACGCAGCTTCCACGCCGCGGCCGACACCACGGCAGGAGGTCTGGTGACCAGCGGTCCCTACCGGTACATCCGCAACCCCATCTACACCTCGCTGGTGCTCTTCTGCTTCGCCGGCGCCGGCGCGCACGTGTCGCGGTGGTCGGCTGCCTTGGCGCTGGTCGTCCTGGTGGGCGCCCTGGGCCGCATCGTCGCCGAGGAACGGTTCCTGCGGGCCCGCTATCCGGAATACGCCCAGTACGCCGCCCGGACCAAACGCCTGGTGCCGTTTGTATTCTGAGGGACTGGAGGGGTCCACCACATCCGCTGAGCTGCCCATGTTCGCGGTCGAGGTCGGCTCCACCCATTCCGGCGGCTGCCGGACCCTCAACGTTCCTCGTCCGGGGTCCATCCAGGCTTCTGGGAGAGGGCACTAGAATGCGGAGACCTTGATCATATGCGCGCATCCATTCGGCTCGTCGCATCGGCGGCGCTGACAGGGCTGGTGGCGGCCTGCTCGCTGTCCTCGTCCGGGCCGCTCGGAACGGATGGAAACACACCCACCGGCTCGGTGGCCTTCACGAGCCCCGCCGGGGGCGAGACGTACCAGATCGGGGACACGGTCACGCTGGCCTGGAACTGCTCGACCTGCGCCAACGTCCCCAACGGGGATTACCTGCAGATCTACGCCTACGACGGCACGGCGACCTACCTCGTGGACGACAGCGCGGCCATGAGCGACAGCACCGCGTGGGTGGCGGGCACCACCCTTCAGAGCGTCTCCCTGCTCCCCGGCACCTATCAGATGGTGGCCCAGGACGTGGGGGGATACTACCAGTCCCCGAGCAAGTTCTTCCAGCTCGTCACCCCTCCCTGAGGAGGGCGCGGGCGAGCGGCCGGCCCGGCGACATCCCCGAGGACGGGGGGCCGTGGATCACGCCGGACCGGCCGGAACGCGACCTCCCGAAAGGGCGGCCACGCATGTGGGACAAACACAGTTCATGAAAATTTCATGAACTGACGCCTTCCCGCAAGTCGGCCGACGTGGGGAGAGAGATACGGAACTCCGTCCGGCCGGGTCGCGAGCCCACCAGCTCGACGGTGCCGTGGTGCATCTCCGCGATGCGGCGGCAGATGGAAAGCCCCAGCCCCGCCCCGCTGGTGAGCGTCTCCCCTTCCCTCGAGCGTGCCACGTCCACCCGGAAGAACCGCTCGAACACCCGGTCCCGCGCCTCAGGGGGAATTCCCGGCCCGGCGTCCACCACGGACAGCTCACAGGTCGGCCCCCGGAGGGTCATAGACACCTCGATGATGCCCCCTTCCGGGGAATGCTTGATCGCGTTGTCCAGGAGGTTGAGAACGAGGCGACCCAGCAGGTGTGCGTCCCCGACCATGGGGACCTCCACGGCGCCGTGGAGCACGACCCTCACCAGCCGCTCCTCGGCGATGGGCGTGACCGCCCGCACGGTGTCCCGCACGACTTCGTCCAGGTACAGGGACCCCGGATGCATGACCAGGTGGCCCGCGTCGGCGCGTGCGAGGAGAAAGATGTCGTCGACGATCTTCGTGAGCCGTTGCGACGCGTCCCGGACGATGGCCATCGAGGCCCGGTACTCCCCCTCGGTTCGCCGCTCGCGCGCGAGGGTCACGTCGGCCTCGGCGCGGACGATGGCCGTGGGGGTGCGCAGCTCGTGCGAGGCGTCGGTCATGAAGCGGCGCTGCTGCTCGAAGGAACGCCCCAGCCGATCCAGCAGCTCGTTGAGGACGCGGGCCAGGTCTCCGAGCTCGTCGTTGGCCACGACGGGCAGACGCTCGTGCAAGGTGCTCGCGCCGATCTCCGCCGCCCGGGTCGCCATGGCGGACACGGGCCGGAAGCTCCTCCGTGCGAGGAAGGAGCCGCCGGTGGCGGCGCACAGGATGAGGAGCGGAATCGCCACCAGAAAGAGGCGACGGATCCGTGCGAGCATCGCCTCCATCTCGGCCAGCGCGTGGACTCCCGCCAACCGGAACCTGTAGCCATCCATCGTCAGGGGCCGCACCATGACGCGGTAGGCCGCCCCGTTCCTGTAGACCGTTCCCGTGCGTGCCGCATCCATGGGGAAGACACCCAGCTCCGCGACCAGGCTGCTGGGGTCGATGGCGGGCGAGGAACCGCCCGCTGACGCCTCGCCACCCAGGGTTGCGCTCCTGCCCACGACCGCGCCGGAGTCGCTGAAGATGACGATGTCGACCTCCCTGAAGCGCACCTCGCTGAGCGTCCGGCGAATCACGTCGGGGATGGCCGGGCCGATGCGACGCTCGGCACCCAGCTCCCGCGTGAAGACCGTGAGCGCGTCGTTCACGAACGCGTCCGTGCGGGCCCGGACCGCGTTGGAGAAGATCAGGTACGAGGCGATGGCGAAGGCGACGAGCGGCAGCGTGAGGGCTGCCGTGTACCAGAGGGTCAGGCGGGTCCGGACCGACGTCGGCAGGATCCGCATGGATCAGCCCGTCGTCCCCCCCGACCCCTCGTGCCCGCCTGCCGTGGCACTCGGAACGGCCAGCACGTAGCCGATGCCGCGGTGAGTCACGAAGAGCGCCACGGATTCCCCCTCGTCGATCTTGCGCCGGAGGCGGCTCGCATAGACGTCTATGACGTTGGAGTGGGCTTGACTGTCGTCCCACACGGCCGATGTCAGCTCCGCCCGGGTGACGACCCGACCCGCGTTCCTGGCCAGATGCACCAGGAAGGCGAACTCCTTCACCGTCAGCTGGATGTCCCGATCCCGCCGGTGGACGGTCCGGCGCCTGGTGTCGATGACCAGGTCGCCGACGCGGAGCTCCACCTCCGTGCCCTCGTGGTGCCTTCGCGTCAGGGCGCGCAGCCTGGCCAGCAGCTCCCCGAAGTCGAAGGGCTTCGGCAGATAGTCGTCTGCACCCGCGTCCAGGCCCCTGATGCGGTCGTCCACGGCATCCAGCGCGGTGAGCATGAGGATCGGCACCCAGACGTTCCGTGAGCGCAGCTCACGGCACACCTCGATCCCGTCGCGGCGGGGAAGCAGGATGTCCAGGATGATGCAGTCGTGGGACCTGGCGACAGCCGTTTCCAGGGCCTCGACTCCGTCCGCGGCCTCGTCCACGTCATAGCCGGCCTCGCGTAGCCCCCGGGCCACGGCAGTGCGTAGCTGCCTGTCGTCTTCCACGAGAAGGATGCGCATCGGGGCAAGCTAAGGGAGTACCTCCGGGGCGGCACCTGCCCCGTGCGGCCGTGTACGTGAGGGGTCATCCGAGATGGAGAGGCTTGATGGTCGCATCGCGCCTTCTCGCGGGATCGCTCCTCGTCGCCCTGGTGGCGTGCGCCGGCAAGGCAGCTTCGGCTGGTGACGCAGGCGCCGTGGCCGGGTGCTATCGCGGCACCGGCCTGGAGCCGGCGGTGGGGCCGGCCACGGCATCGTCGGCGTCGCCGACGCTGGTCCTCGACTCGGTGGTGGAGCCCGGCGGGAAGAGGCGCCACGCGCGCGTGGCTCTGGGTGCGCATGCCCGGGCGGGATATTGGGAGCCCGCCGGGGGAGACACGCTCAGGGCCATCGTGACCGGAGCGTACCCGCCGTCCGTCTTCACCCTCCGACACCAGGGCCGGCGACTGGAGGGGACCGCACAGCTCGTGTCGGGGCTTCCCGGCGTCGTGGTGGACACCACGTCGTGGGCCGTCCGCCTGGCCCCCACGGCGTGCGCGCCGGTGCTGGCGCAGCTCCCCGCCGTCGGCACGTCCGGGACGCCCCTTCCGCCCGCCCTGCGCGCCGAGCTGGTCGCCATGGGCGACTCCGACCAGGCGGTGCGGAAAGGACTGACCCCTCAGTCCGTCGCCGACACGGCGTTCAACCACCGCATGGCCCGGACCGACTCGGCCAATACCGCGCGGCTGCAGGAGATCATCCGGGAGTGGGGATGGCCGGACGGGTCGCGCGCGGGCGAGACCGCCTCCGAAGCCGCCTGGGAGGTCCTCCAGCACAGCCCTTCCGACGCCTTCCGCCAACGCATGCTGCCGGTACTGGACACGCTGGCGCGTGTGGGCGAGGTGTCGGGACCGGACCTGGCGCTCCTCACCGACCGGGTGCTCGACCACCAGGGACTGCCGCAGCGCTACGGGAGCCAGTTCACCTTCAAGGGCGGCGCGGCCGTCCCCGATCCCATCGAGGACTCGGCCGGGGTGGATGCGCGCCGGGCAGCCATGGGGCTCATGCCCCTGGCGCTCTACGCGACGCTCTTGCGGCAGATGTACCACGCGGCGCCCGGCCCTCCGCCGGCGAAGAGTGGCGGGGGATGACGCGCCGGGACAAGAGCGTCCGGCATATCGATCTCGAGCCCCGCATACCTCCGGTGGGCTCCCCTCACCGACGCCCTTGCGTGGGCCGATAATTCGGTGTTTATTCGGTATCCTGAAGGACCTTCCCGCGATCCCGAGGATGATCCGATGAACGGCAGCGACCTGCTCCCCGAGTTCGACCAGGAGATGGCCAGCACCCGCAAGATGCTGGAGCGCGTTCCCGACGAGCACCTGGCGTTCAAGCCCCACGAGAAATCGTCCAGCCTGCTCGAGCTCGCCGGCCACGTGGGCACGCTGCCCGCATGGATCGGCATGACGCTGACCACCACTCAGCTCGACCTGGACCAGCCGTGGGAGCGACCGGATCCCAGGAGCCGTCAGGCCATCCTCGACGCGTTCGACAAGGCCGTGAAGGAAGCCAGACCCATCCTGGAGTCGGCCACCGAGAAGGACTTCGCGGTGACCTGGACGCTCCGCTCCGGCGAGCAGGTCTGGTTGGCGCTGCCCCGGTCGGCCGCATACCGCTCGCTGGCCCTCAACCACCTCATCCACCACCGGGCGCAGCTGAGTGTCTACCTGCGGCTTCTCGACGTGCCCGTGCCGGGGATGTACGGTCCGTCCGCCGACGAGAAGTGAGGCGCGTGCTCGGGCCGATGCGCCGCTCACCCGAGGCGGCCGCGACCTGTTAAGATGGGGCCATGCCCGCTTCCGCCCGGAGAGAGTCCCCGTCTGAGGAGCACCCGGCTCCGAGGTCGTCGAAGCGCGCCGTAGCCCGCTGGCTCTTCATCGGCGTGTGGGTGGTGTCGATCCTGAACGCGGTCCTCTATCTCGACCGCGGGTGGTTTCCCCACGATCTGGGCTCGCTGGCGCAGCCGGCCATGCGCGTCCTGTGGGGTCAGCTCCCCCACCGCGACTTCGTGGATGTCTACACCGGCGGCCTCGCGTTCCTGGACGCGCTGGTCTTCCGGATCCTGACGCCCACCGCCATGGCCCTGCGTTGGGCCCTGCTCGCCTTCTTCGCCGCGTGGGTGCCCGCCGTCTGGTACGTCATGCGCCGGATCGCCGGCCCCGTCACTGCCGCCCTCGCCACCCTCCTGGCCGCAGCCTGGACCCTGCCCATGTATGCCGCGGGGATGCCGAGTTGGTACAACCTTTTCTTCGCCACCTTCTCCGTTGCGGCGATCTTCCGCTACCTCGAGATCCGCAGGACCCGCTGGCTCATGACCGCAGGCGCGCTGGCGGGCGTCTCCATCCTCTTCAAAGTGATCGGCCTCTACGCGGTGGCGGCCGGGCTCCTGGCGCTCACCTACGTGGAGGCCGCCGAAGCCGCGCCCCCGGAGGGCGCGACTCGGAGCGACGCGGGCTACCGCTGGCTGGTGGGGGCGGGCGCTCTGGCGCTGACGGCCATGGTGATCGTCCTGGTGACACGTGCCATGGGGCCTGGAGGGATCTTCCGCTTCGCCACCGCCGCGGTGATTCCATGCCTCCTCCTCGCCTTCCACGCCGCCAGGCGTCGGTCGGGGACGCCCTCGCTCCGGAGGCTGGCCGCCCTGATGGGGCTGCTGGCTCCCTTCGTGGCGGGCGTGGCGGTGGTGGTGGGGATCTTCGTCCTCCCCTGGCTGCTCACGGGCTCCCTGGGTGCGCTCGTCCGGGGCGTGTTCGTGCTTCCCCAGCACCGCCTGGCCGACGCGAGCTGGGGCGGGCTCCGGGGCGGATGGACGGGCCCGGCACTGGCCGCCGCCACCGTGCTGGCCGTGGGCGCGGCTCCCCGTCTCCGGCGAGACGTCCGCATCGGCATCGGGGCCGCCCTCATCGCGCTCCTCGGGGCAGCGTTGGCCCTGAGCGGCCACCTGGAGGTCTACGTGGCGACGTGGCAGGGGCTCTGGTGGCTCCCTCCCTGGGCCGCCCTCGCCGCGGCGTGGGCATTCTTCCGTAGCGGGGTCTCCGCCGGGGACGAAGGGGGCCGTGACGCCGGGACCCGGGGCTTCATCCTTCTGGCGGCGTTCGGGATGGTCAGCCTGGTGGAGGTGCCCTTTGCCGCGCCTATCTACTTCTTCTTCGCCGCACCGCTCCTGGTGCCCATGGCCTTCGCTCTCTCGAGTCGTGGCGGTGCCGTCGGCTCCGCGGTGCGGCGGCGATGGGTGGCGGGGCTGGTCGTCTTTCTCCTGGGATTCACCGCCCTCCGCCTCAATCCGGGCTTCATCCGCCACCTGGGCTTTCGGCCTGATCACAGCACCGAGACGGCGCTGCTGCGTCTGCCCCGGGCCGGGGGACTCCACGTGAGCCCGGAGGACCGGGACCTGTACGAGACCGTGGTGCCCATGGTGGAGTCGCTGGCGCGGGGGCCCTACATCTACGCCACGCCCGACAGCCCGGAGATCTACTTCCTCACCGGCAAGAGGAACCCCACGCGCACTCTGTTCGAGTTTCTCGACCCACACCCGGAGACCCGCACGGCCAGGGTGTTGGCGGAGCTCGACCGCGACAGCGTCAACGTCGTCGTGATCAACCGGAGCCCGCTCTTCTCGGCGCCGGTGAGCTCCGACCTGGTGGCCGGGCTCCAGGCCCGCTATCCCATGGCGCGCACGGTGGGACGGCTCCTCGTGGTGTGGAGGAGAGGGCCCGCCCCGGGCACACGGTGATCCGTCCGACGCCCCCGCCCCGCCGGGCCCGCCAGCAGCGTCGGCTCTCCGTCAGGAGGGATCCCGGGGAGCCAGCGCCCGGATCCAGTCGGCCAGGTCGTCGACGACCTGCGTTGCCACGTGGTTGGGCACCGTCATGTACTCGGTGGGCGTGGCCGTCCCTTCCCCCGGCGCGAACAGGTGGTTGAGGTCGGGATAGGCGCGCAGGAGGGTTTCACTGCGCCCGGCCAGGCGCTTCTGCCACAGGGCGAAGTCGGCCATGGTGCTCTGATAGTCGCGCCCCCCCTGGAGGAGGAAGAGGGGTACCCGGAGGCTGCGGAGCGTGGCGGCCGGGTCGAGGGCGTCGAGGGCCGCCAGGTAGGGCGGACGCGCACCGAGAATCGCCACCGTGTCGGGAAGCTCGCCCGCCTCGTAGGCGTCGATGAGCGCCAGGATCGAATCGGTGGCCGACCGGACCGCGGCGTTGTCGGGCGTGAGCGAGGCGCCGTACTCGAGCTGACCCCTGAGCACCTCGGTGAAGCGCCGTGCCGGCGCCGCCAGCATCACGATCCCGGCCACCCGACCGTCCCGGCGGGCGATCTCGGGCGCCAGCATCGCACCCAGGGAGTGACCCACCACCACCACGCGGCGCGGATCGATCTCCGGGCGGTCACGAACGAGTGAGAGGGCGGCAACCGCATCGTCGATCACCTCTTCGTCGAGGGTGATGTCCGCGGACATGCGCACTCCGTACACCTTGGTCCGCTTGTCGTAGCGCAGCACCGCGATGCCGTGCGTCGCCAGGCCCCGGGCCAGGTCCTGGAAGGGCCGATTGGGACCGATGGACTCGTTCCGATCGTTCGGACCCGAGCCGTGAACCAGCACCACGGCGGGGAAGGGCCCCTCCCCCACCGGCAACGTCAGGGTCCCGGGAAGCTGCCACGGTGCCTTCCCGACGGTGACCTCGACCTCCCTGAACGCGGCCTCATCGGCGTACGCCGGGGGCCTCCACGCGGCCTCCGTCCGGGGCAGGAAGAAGAGGCCGGAGACACGCGTGTGGGCGTCGAACGTGACGCGCACGGTGACCGCACCCTTGGCGAAGGTGCCCTTCAGGTCCACCACGTGGTAGCCGCGGGCCTCGGTCACCGGCCCTTCTGCCAGGGACTCCATCTGTCCCAGCTGCCCGTCGACGCTGCGCCAGATGCCCTCGAGCTGCGCGGCACCGAGCTGCGCCGCCGCCGCGGGGTCCACACGGGCGGCCGCCGAATCGAAGTGCTGGTCACGCAGAAGCGTCACCCACTCGATGGCCGCGTTGTTGAGCGCTGTCGAGTCCACGGTCTGAGCCTCCGTTCCTGCCGGCGCGAGCACCACGGCTCCCGTCAGGGGCACCAAGAGCAGACGAAAGATATCCATGAGAGAAACCACTCGGTGGGCGCCGCCGTGTGATACATTCAGCGCCGGAGCTACGAGGGCCGGAGCCGACATCTTCAAGTCCACACCCGTGTGCCGCGCGATTCCACGGGCTCGCGGCGACGGCCGGCGGACCCCGGGTGCAGGACGGTCCCTTCGCAGCACCCTCGAATCAGAGCCGGGAGACGACGAGCAGATCATGGCCGTGACGGCAGACGCTTCACACCCCGTCCCTGTCGGCTCCCGGACGGTGGGTGCGCCGGACGTGGCGCGCGCGGTGCTCCTCCTGGTGGTCGTCGGCGTCGTGCTACGGCTGGTCCTGGCCGCAGCCATAGGGCTGGGCGTGGACGAGTCGTACATGGTGTCGGTGTCCCGGGGGCTCAGCCTGAGCTACTTCGACCATCCCCCCATCTCGTTCTGGATCCCGGGGGTCCTGGCGAAGGTGGCGCACAGCGAGAGCCGCGTCCTCATGAGGCTCCCGTTCATCCTGCTGTTCGCCGGCACCACCTGGTTGATGTACCGCCTCACCGCCCGCCTCTACGGAGCGCGCGCCGGGCTGTACGCCGCGTTGCTCATCAACGTGTCTCCGGTGTTCAGCGTGAGCACCGGAGGCTGGGTCCTGCCCGACGGTCCCCTCATGTTCTTCATGTTGGCGGGGGCTCTCTGTCTGGTGCGTGTGCTCGCCGTGGAGGAGGAGCCGGCACACAGCACCGCGTGGTGGCTCGGCGCCGGGGTCTTCACGGGCCTCGCCCTGCTCTCGAAGTACCACGGGATCTTCGTCGCGGCGGGTGCCTTCCTGTTCCTCCTCACCCGACGCGAGAGCCGCCGCTGGCTCCGGCGGCCGGGGCCCTGGCTGGCGGCGGCGGTCATGGCGCTCATGTTCGTGCCGGTGCTCTACTGGAATGCCGGGCACGGATGGATCTCGTTCCGGTTCCAGGGAGGCCGCGCGGTGCCGGCGGGACTGGACGTGATGTCCTTCCTCCAGTCGTTGGGGGGACAGGCCGGATACGTGCTTCCCTGGATCTGGGTGCCCCTGGTCTGGATTCTCGCGCGGAGCCTGGCGGCGGGTCCGCGTGACGCCAAGCGCTGGCTCCTGGTCTGTCTGGCGGTGGGACCCATCGTGGTGTTCACCCTCCCAGCGCTGGGAGGCCATCCGGGGCTGCCTCACTGGGAGGCGCCCGGGTACCTGTTCCTCTTCCCGCTCCTCGGGGAAGCGGTGGACCGTCGGATCCGGGAGGGACGCGAGGGGACCCGGCGATGGCTCAGGTTCTCGGTGGTGGGGTTCCTCGTGCTCATCGCGTTCCTGGCGTCGGACATCGCCACGGGATGGGTGGCCGCCGTGGCACCGTCGCTCTTCCGGCGCGGTGATCCATCCCTGGAGGCCCTGGACTGGAGCGAGCTCGGCCCGGCTCTCGCTCGTCGGGGACTCCTGGCGGACACGACCCGCTTCGTCGCGGCGACGAGCTGGATCGACGCGGGCAAGGTAGCCTACGCCCTCGGACCGGACGTGACGACGGTCTGCCTCTGCGACCGGCCGCACCAGTTCCGGTTCCTGCACGCCCAGGACGCGTTCCTCGGGCACGACGCCGTCATCGTAGAGAGGACGCCGCCGCGAGACCCGGACCCGGCCGCGAGGTTCGCCCCGTACTTCCGGTCGGTGGTGCCGGCGGGGACCGTCACCCTCCATCGGCTCGGCCGTCCGGAACTCGACCTCACCATCCTGGTAGGCTATGACTTCGAGCGCGCCCGCACCGGGCCCGGGCCCTAACGGATCGCAACACGTGAGAGCGGAACATCCCGAGCACCGCCGGACCGCCGGAACCAGGCGGATCCGCGGTGTCGTCCGGCTCGTCCTCGCCGTCCTGGTGGTGATCGGCCTGGCCGCCTGCTGGCCCTATGTGCTCGCCCCGGCATACGGCTTCCCCGCGCCGGCCCCCTTCTCGGGCCCTCGTCTCTGGAACCCCTACGCCACGAGCCTCGGCAGGTGGTGGAAGGCCAACTTCCACGCCCACTCCCACGCGTGGGGCGGGCTCACGGCGGGCAGGAGGTCGGCGGCCGACGTCCGCGCGCTGTATCACAAGCTCGGCTACGACATCGCCGGCCTGTCGAACTACCAACAGATCGACGGCGGCACGCTCGCCGACTCCGACTTCATCCCCGTCTACGAGCACGGCTACAACGTGCACAAGGTCCACGAGCTCGTCATCGGAGCGAGACGGGTCACGTGGCTGGATTTCCCGTTCGGCCAGACGCTGTCCGACAAGCAGTACGTCCTCGATCGGCTGGAGCGGAACGGCGGCATCGTGGCCATCGCGCACCCCTGGCTGCGGAACGGATATCCGGTGGACCAGCTCCGCTATCTCTCGCACTACACGCTGATGGAGGTGGCTCGTCAGGGCTACGTCGGAACGGACCGGTGGGACGCGGCGCTCTCCGCCGGCCACCTCTCGTGGATCATCGCCGACGACGACGAGCACGACCTGGACCTGGGGCACGACGTAGGCGTGTCCTGGACGATGGTCATGGCGCCCTCGAAGCGTCGCGCGGACATCCTGGCGGCGTTGCGAGCCGGCCACACGTACGGCGTGGTCGGGAGGAACGGCGTCAACGACGTGCTGGTCCGCGAAGTGGTGCTGCATCACGACACCCTTCGCGTCCGCACTGACCCGGGAGCGCGCTCCTTTCGGTTCGTGGGTCAGGATGGGGCGGTCAGGAAGATCGTGCGTGACTCCGTGCAGGCGAGCTACGTGATCCGACCGAGCGACACCTACGTGCGCGTCGAGATCGTCACGGCGCACACGCACATGTACCTGAATCCCGTCGTTCGCTATGCCGGACCGGGCCCGGTCCGGCCGAGAGCCGTCCTGAACCGGGCGGGAACGTGGAGGAATCGGGGGCTCCTGGCAGCGTGTGCGCTCTTCCTCATCGCCGTGCCTCGTCTCAGCGGCACGAGGAAGCGAAGGGCTGCGCGGATAAGCTCCTGAGCCGCGGTGCGGGAACGGCCGCGGATCTCCGGATCGCACGCGAACATCGGCACTCATGAACCACACGTGTCGTTCTCGCGGCGGTTGTCCTTCGGTTCCCTTGCGAGGTATCATGCCGGCGTCCTCCTGCCAGGAGCATGAACGATGTCGAGCTGTGTTCGCCGGTTCTCCGGCCTTCGCCTAGTCGCTCTTCTCACCCTATCCGCGGGGCTGTCGCTGCCCGCTTCGGGCGCAGCGCAGTCTGCATCCCCCCACGCAGTACTGGGAGCGCTGCGCTGGCGGAGCGTGGGACCGTACATCGGCGGACGCGTGGTGGCGGTCGCGGGCGTGCCCAGTGAATCGAACCTCTTCTACATGGGCGCGGTGGACGGAGGCGTCTGGAAGAGCACGGACTACGGCATCGCATGGAGGAACATCAGCGACGGCAAGCTGCCCGGCT
>Ga0315535_1000182_pt1 | contig 42089 bp, 50 predicted proteins | sample SalMarSW160220MG_2_FD_203092 | JGI IMG/M metagenome (GOLD analysis project Ga0315535, IMG submission 203092) | Salt marsh sediment microbial communities from the Plum Island Ecosystem LTER, Massachusetts, United States - Salt Marsh Sediment SW1602-20 ... | reverse complement strand
CTGCAGTTACCGAGATTTGATCTTACAGAAAACGAAAGGTCTGAAGGATTTGATAGGACTGAAGGCTACGTATCGTAGTCTTTACTTTTGCAGTGTCCTCAAGACTATGGGTTAGTAGATGTAATCGACAGCGAGGAGGGGAACAAAGGCAGAGACATTGCTAGCCCTGCCTATGTTCCTGACTTTGACCCGCCCATGCCTCAGGGGTTGATCGTTTCGCTGACCGTTTTGGCCCTGTGAGAAAACTCACAGAACGAGGGAAGTGGCTGAGTGCTAGAACTCCCAATCCAGAAAAAACCATTTGTTTTCTGCCTTAATCAAGCTAAAGATACTGGTTGTGGTCCGTCCATCAATCGACATTGGCACACGAACAGTTGCCTTATCACTCTCCAGCCACATAGCAGGCCTACCAAGCGTCAAGTATCGGTCGTGACGCATTATGTCTCGGAGGTAGAAGGCAAACTTGCTTTTACTGTATAAGATACGTCGTCTGCCTTTTTCCCAAACTATAAAATCATCATGCAATAGATGTAATAGTTTGGACTCATCGTGCATATTCCAAGCCTCTTCAAAAGCAGCCAAACTAGCTTTTATGGCTTCTTGTTCTGGAGACTCTGCCTTATAGGCTTTTGGGGTCTCCCCAACGCAGCCGAAAAGAGCAAAGCAGGTGGCGGAGAGGATTAGAAGTGGGACGATAATGCGGAGAATTATTCTAAGCGGCCTGTTCATAGAATGGGGCCATTTGAGCAAAAAGCCCCACCTCTCCATAAACGATGCAGATATTTTGCCGAATACAACATATGATGGTCTGCCGATATTCATCAAATCCGGTGTTCGGTGGACTATAGCTTGTATAATCCTTTTGTCATGTAAATGTCAAGGTGGCCCAAATGAAGCATGAGTGTCAGGAGTGGTCTGCATGTCCCTTGGATGTCTGTAAGGTCAAATGCCCTGAGCTTTCTATGATCGCGCATAATCCCCTTTACCGCTTTCCGGCCTAACAGCCTATAGCCTACAGCCTATCCATTTACACTCTTCAGCCTAATCAACCTAAAAGACTAACAGTCTACAGCCTAAACCCCTACAGCCTTTTTCACGCAATTCCCGTTGCAGCAATGACCCCCGCCAGGAGAAGGACGCTCACATAGCTGTTGATGGTGAAAAAGGCCAGGTCGATCCGCTCTAGTTTCCCTCCGGATACGATTAGATGCTCCCAGACCAGCAGCACGCCCACAGCAGCCGTCCCCACGAAATACGGCCAGGACAGGCCGTCCATCCAGCCGGCAGCCACAAAAAGCAGAAAAGACAGCAGATGAAACAGGGTCGAGACCGCAAGGGCGCGCCCCTGCCCCACCCACGCCGGAAGAGAGCAGAGCCCCATTTTCCGGTCAAAGGAAACGTCCTGGCAGGCATAGATAATATCAAAGCCCGCCACCCAGAAAAGGACCCCCAGGGACAGGACCACAACGGGCATTTTGACTGTTCCCGTCACTGCCAGGAATCCGCCTGCCGGTGCGATGGCGAGCGAAAGCCCCAGAAAAATATGACACGCCCAGGTAAAGCGCTTCGTATAGGAATATCCAAGGATCACCATGAGGGCGATCGGCGAGAGATAAAGGCACCACCTGCCCAGGGCCAGGGCCGAGAGGAAAAAAAGGGCAATGGAGCTCCACAGGAAACACCACACGGCCCCTCTCCCGAGCAGGCCGGCAGGGATTTCCCGGTCCCGGGTCCTGGGGTTCTTTTCGTCAAACGGGAGATCGACCAGCCGGTTGAAACTCATGGCCGCGCTCCGTGCTCCCACCATGGCCAGCAGGATAAAGAGGCAGTTCCACCACCCCGGCCACCCGTCCGCACCCACCACGGCCCCTGCAAAGGCGAGGGGCAGGGCGAACAGGGTGTGTTCGAACTTGATCATTCTCAGTATGCGTTTCAGCGCTTCCATCATGAAATCAGTAAATCACCTGATATTAGAGTGCTTCCCCGATAAAATGCATCATTCGCACGTGTCACAAAATTCATGCGGCTACCATTCCGTCATGCCGGGCTTGATCCGGCATCCAGAAGGTTCCGCCTCTTTTCTGGATTCCGGGTCTCCGCCCGGAATGACGTTGTTCTGTTTGGCTGCGGCTTCGCTGCCGTAGGGGCAACAGGGTAAAAGAGGCCCTGTCAGCAGGGAAACATCATATGCACTCTGCTTCCTCAGAAATACGCCATCTGGAGAGCGTTGTCCCTCATCATTTCTCAGGTTGAGGCAGTGCTCTTTTGAGCACCCTGCATGTCCCGGGCCCACAGTTGAAGAGCAGGTCAAACATGGAGAGATTCCCGATAAACGGCCCCCAGAGCTGGGGGTAGACAACCGGCCGTGGCCTGAAGAACCGCAGCTCGATGCCCTCCCGGTCAAAGAGCTCTCCGGGCAGATATTTCCCCGCCGAAGCCTGGGCAAGGAAACAGGTCCCTTTCAGCTCCCTGCATATTGCCGCCGACAGGTCCGGCTCCTTCACGGTGATTTGGAGGTCCGAGAGCAGGACGAGCCGTGTAGGCATCTCGAGAATAGTCATGATGTACCGGATTATCATCAGGTTCAGTTCTAGGAGCATCTCCGGCACCCGGGAAAAAAGGTTCTCCAAAAAAGGCTCGTGCTCTTCAAAAAAAGGGGCCTTCGCGTAGGCGGCCCTGAGCCCCGCAAGGTGCTTCCTGGCCCAGGGACGTTCCCGGCAAATCTTCACCTCGTTGATCCTCTGGAGTCCGAGCCCTTTTCTCCACACCGGGACCGTCATCCAGTAGGTCCCCTGGTCGTTCTTGAAACGGTTCCTGTTCAGCCAGGTGGTCCCCAGGGGAAACTGCACGGAATCCAGGAGCACCAGCACATCCGAGAGCATGGCCTTCTGGAAAAATCCCGGGAAGGGCACGAAGTAGGGCCTGTACGTGGAGACAATCAAATCTTGGAATCTCTTTGCGGGCGGCCGTTTCATTCTGAATTCTGACTCCTTGTATGAAACTTCATGCTGCAAGACCGAAGTTTCCTGCTCGATCAAACTGGCCCACCGGCCAGCGGCCAGGCTGGATTCTGAATTCCTTAATAAATCTTTTTCTGCTTGCCCAAAAAAACATTACATGTTGGGTCTGATTTTTCTTGACATACTACATGTGGTGTCTAAAATAGAGTTCCTTCTTGTTCAGCTACCTATCGTGCACCCGCACCTGTTGCTCTCAGAAGGTCTATAAACTCGTGCATTTCGCCCGAGGATGTTATATAAGAAATATGGAATTCCGGACGGCTTTTCAAGCATCCAACCACACCATGGCAATAAGAAATGGAGGACTTTCATGGGCCAAGACAGCAAAATCCTGATCACGGAAGAAGGCACGTTTGATCTCAACACCTACCGGTGGGATGACCACCGTCTTTCCGATCTTCTGCGAAAGGGAAATGAGATTGATACGGACCAGGCGCTGGATATCAGCCGCTTCCTGAGGCAGGAGATTGCCAAGATGGAACTCCAGACAATTACTATACCCATCCTGGAGAAAATAATCGAGGCAAAATTGCTGGACTACGGGCTCACGAAGGCAACTCCCATCCACCTGGACCAGTCCATTTTCGTCAAGAATGAGCTGATCCTTTCCCAGAACGCCCACAAGGTGCTCCAGCGGAGGTACCTCAAGAAAGACGCGGAAGGCCGGGCCATAGAGACGCCGGAACAGATGTTCAGGAGAGTGGCGCATCATATTGCACGGGCCGAGAAGGCTTACCGGGATGCGAACAAGGTCCTGGAAATGGAGGAGCTGTTCTACCGGATCATGACGGAAGGCAAATTCCTGCCCAACTCCCCTACCCTGATGAACGCCGGGCGCCAGCTGGGACAGCTCGCCGCCTGCTTTGTCCTGCCGGTTGAAGACAGTATGGAAGGAATTTTCGATGCCCTGAAAAATGCGGCGCTGATCCACAAATCAGGGGGAGGAACCGGTTTCGGCTTTTCTCGCCTCAGGGCGAAGAACAGCCGAGTGGGAACGACCGGGGGAATCGCTTCAGGTCCGGTATCGTTCATGAGGATCTTCAATACCGCCACGGAGCAGGTCAAACAGGGGGGGACCAGGAGAGGGGCCAACATGGCCATCCTGAAGGTGAATCATCCCGACATCCTGGAGTTCATCTTCTGCAAGAAGCGCAACAAGGAGCTGAATAATTTCAACATCTCGGTGGCCGTGACGGATGAATTCATGGAGGCCGCGCAAAAGGATCAAACATACCCCCTGATCGATCCAAGGGAAAACAAGAAGGTGGGTGAACTCAACGCCAGGGAGGTGTACCAGGCCCTGGTGCGCCAGGCGTGGGAAAACGGCGACCCGGGCATCGTATTCCTGGACCGGATAAACCGGGACAATCCCACCCCCGAACTCGGTGAGATTGAAAGCACCAACCCCTGCGGCGAGCAGCCGCTTCTCCCCATGGAGGCATGCAACCTGGGCTCCATCAACCTGGCAAAATTCGTCATCGAAAACGATGAAGAGCCGGCCGTCGATTACGAGGCGCTCCGGGAAACCGTCTGGCTTTCGGTCCGGTTCCTGGATGACACCATCGATATGTCGAAGTATCCTCTCCCCGAGATCGAGTGCATGGTGCGGGGAAACAGGAAAATAGGCCTCGGTGTGATGGGCTTTGCCGATATGCTGTACCAGCTGCGGGTCCCCTACAATTCTGAACGGGCCCTGGAACTGGCCGAAGAAGTCATGGCCTTCGTCCAGAAGGAATCCCACGAGGCCACAAAATACCTGGCAGCCCAGCGCGGCACCTTTGAAAACTTCGAGAAGAGCGTCTTCAAAGACCGCAAAGACTGCGTGTACCGCAATGCCACCACGACAACCATAGCGCCCACCGGCACCCTGAGCATTATCGCCGGCTGCTCCAGCGGCATAGAGCCCCTGTTCGCCCTCAGCTTCGTGCGGCACGTGATGGACAACGACGAACTCCTGGAGGTCAACCCCCATTTTGAAACCATAGCCAGGGAACGTGGTTTCTACAGTCGGGAGCTGATGGATACCATTGCACAGAAGGGTTCCATTCACGACCTGGACGATATCCCGGATGACGTGAAGGAGGTCTTTGTCACGGCCCACGACGTGACCCCTGAATGGCATGTACGAATGCAGGCTGCCTTCCAGAAATACACGGACAACGCGGTCTCCAAGACCGTAAACCTCCCGAAAGACGCCTCCACCGAGGACGTGCAGAAGGTCTATGACCTGGCCTACCGTCTCCAGTGCAAGGGCGTCACCATATACCGGGACGGCAGCAAAGAGGAGCAGGTCCTCTCGTTCGGTCAGAAGAAGGCCGTGGACGAGGGGTTCATGACCGCGGTGAAAGAACGCCCCGAGACGCTGGACGGCTTCACCACCAAGATGCTCACCGGGATGGGGAACCTCTACGTCACCGTCACAGAGTATGACGGCAGGCCCTTTGAGGTCTTCGCCACTATCGGCAAATCAGGCCGATCCACCACCGCCAAGACAGAGGCCATCGGCCGCCTTGTCTCCCTCGCCTTCCGGTCCGGCGTCAGGGTGGAAAAGGTTGTGGAACAGCTCAAGGGCATCGGGGGAGAACATCCCGTGTTCCAGAAAGACGGGCTCGTTCTTTCCATTCCCGACGCCATCGGCCGGATCCTCGAAAAGAGATACCTCCAGGATTGCTCCCACGAGAGGAGCAGCAAGTACAAGTACAGCCTGGCCGGGGAGACCTGTCCCGAATGCGGACAGACCATCAGCTTTGAAGAGGGATGCATGACCTGCCATTTCTGCGGGTTCACCAAGTGCGGGTAAAGCATCCCTCACTCGGGGACAAAGCTTCCGGGCTTTGTCCCCCATAACGATATAGTACCTGCAGAGATTCCCTACAGGCGCGACGCATCACCTGATCCCCGATATTGGGCGGACCTCCAGCGCCATTCCACCGCCGCCCGCCGCATAGCCCGAATGTTACCGCGACACCGGTTTCGAGGACCCCTGTCACGCAGACATACTCAAAAGAGTTCCCTGATAACTCCGCTTTCGTCAAGTTATCAAGGCAAATAGCCATGTCAATCAATGGTTCCCGGTCTCCCGTTTGGTTCTTCGGCGCTTCGCGCCTCGGGAACCAAACCTTCGACCTGCAGAACCTCCGCGATACCCAGCCAAAACTCGCCCGCTATCACGGAGAACCTGCCGGTCAACTCGGCGTTAAGCGACTGAGCATCATTGAAATTATGAATCCAGAAATTGTTATATTTTCAGCGCACGGAGGAAATCTATGAACAAGTTCTCTCCCAATGCCCTCGGTATCGCGATAGGCGTTCTTTGGGCTGCCTATGTCTTTTTCTGCGGCATCACCGCCATGTTTGGCTGGGGTATCGCGCTTGTTGATGCAATCTCCTCCCTTTATGTTGGCTACGGCCCTTCCATTCTTGGCGCCATCATCGGGGCGGGTTGGGGTTTCGTTGACGGCTACATTGCCGGTGTCGTAATTGCTTGGCTATATAATAAGCTGGCGAAATAGGCAGAGATTGAAAGTTTTGCTCGCCTAACCTCTGGCTGGAGCGGGACGCGCTAAAAACCGCGCGCCTCTCAGCCAGCCCGTTCCCGCGGCGCTCCGCGCCTCGGGAACCAAACCTTCGACCTGCAGAACCCCCGCGATAACCAGCCATAAACCGCCGTTATCACGGAGAACCTGCCGGTCAACTCGCGCATTCGAGCACAAAGATATCAATGGCTGATACCCTCACCAAAAAACAACGATCTAAACTGATGTCGAAGGTGCGCAGCCGGGACACTAAGCCGGAATGGATTCTTCGATGTGGACTGCATAGACTTGGGTTTAGGTACCGTCTTAAAAACAGCCGCCTACCAGGTAGCCCGGATCTCATCTTTCCGAAGTGCCATGCGGTTGTATTCGTCCACGGATGTTATTGGCACAGGCATCCAGGGTGTAAAGACGCAAGCACGCCCAAGAGCAATGTCGATTTCTGGGAGAAGAAATTCTCTGAAAATGTCGAAAGAGACCGTCGAATTGTGGGACAACTCGAAAACCTTGGCTGGCGGATTTTGGTGGTATGGGAGTGCGAATTGACCAGAAAGGCGGTTGAAACCATTCATCGGGTCGCTTATTGGCTTAGTCAAAGCAATGTATGTTATGATGGTGGCATGAAACAACATGAGCTGCTATCAGTAGCGGAAAAAAAGATACGTTATCGAATATCCTCATATGATGACGAATCGGAATTAAATGAATCAGAGTAGATAAGGTAAGGAGCTATGGAACAAGAACGATTTGCCGTTGTCGATCTTTTTTCCGGAGCTGGAGGGATGAGCTACGGATTCCATAAGCATACCTCTTTCGAGGTAATAGCCGCAGCCGATGCCGAGCTGGGAAAGCCGAGCACTGGGCAAGGTAAGCTACAGTGCAATAGTACCTATTTTAAAAACATTGGTTCGATGCCAGTCCGATTGGATTTAACGTCCGTTGCTCCTGACAAATTGCGTTCAAAACTTGCGTTGTCTGACCAACAGCATATCACCGTTCTTGCGGCATGCCCGCCATGCACCGGGTTCAGTCGAGCCAATCCTGAGAACCATCTTCGTGATGACAAGCGAAACAGCTTGGTGCGTCGATCGGCACAGTTCGCTGTTGCCCTTTCGGTTGATATTGTGGTCATGGAAAATGCTCGTGAGCTTATTCGAGGCAACTTCAAGCATCACTACGAGTGGTTCCGGGAGCATCTCGAGAGTCACGGATACAACGTCTTTGGCAGGACTTACATGCTATCCAGATTTGGCCTACCACAAATTCGTGAGAGGGCAATCGTGATCGCCGCCAAACAATATCTCCCTCTTCATACGTTGGACAGTCTGTGGGATGGCTGGGGTGCCGCAGATGAAGCTTTGACCGTCAAAAGAACTTTTGAGATGATTTCAGCGGATGCCGATGGCTTCGATCTTTACCCGGATTTCTCGTCCGACATAGTGCGGCGAAGAATAGCAGCAATTCCAAAGGACGGCGGCTCATGGATGGATCTCTTACGCCGAAGAGATGCGGACGAGCTGTTGACCGATGCGATGAAGCGGATCGTTGCCCACAAGCGGTTCGGATCCTACCCTGACGTTTACGGTCGCATGGCCTGGGGCAAGCCCGCCCCCACAATCAAGCGCGAGTGCTCCCATGTTGGAAACGGACGATACGCACACCCTGAGAAGGATCGACTATGTTCTGTGCGAGAGATGGCGGCTTTGCAGGGGTTCCCGAACGATTTCGTCCTCAACGGGGCCGCCGTATCGAACATGTACCGTCACATAGGCGATGCGGTCCCTCCCTTGATTTCCTATCAGCTTGCACACCTTGCCCACTGGATTCTGACGGGGAAGCAACCCCGAATCAAAGATATACTCCTACAAGGGGCTAACCTAAGACAATCGGACATAATGAAAAAAGGCCAGCAGGAGCTTTTCTATGATTGATTTTACGGTTTCCGTAACTGTGGCTGAGGAGCGAAGGCTCAAAGAGTTCATCAGTGCTTTGCGAACGAACTGCAAGGTGGAAATGAATCCGAAGTCTCCTTTCAATAGCGATTCGTTCGAGAGCGAATTCCGGTCGAAACTTCTTACTCATCATTGTTTTATGGGTTCGCCCCTATTTCAGGAAAGCTTCGATTCCGCTTTTATTGCGGCCTGCTCGCATGCCGGGCACAAGGTAGAGGAAGCACCTGATGGGCAACGGTTCTGGGATGTAATAGTTGATGGAAGAAGAATCAGCCTGAAGTCGTCGAAGGCCAAAAGCCTTCGCGAGGATACACTCCATATCAGCAAGCTTACTGAAGCTGCATGGATTCAGGATTGCAGGACTGCTACGAAGCGCCGTGAGCACACGCGTCGCCTTTTTAAAGAGTACTGCGATGGAGTCGATGCCGTTGTGCAGCTACGGTATTTTCAATCCTTGCATCGCTATGAACTTGTCGAAATTCCCGTCCCCCTTTTCTCTCAAATAATGAATGTCGGACGAGAGCATTTCGCAGCTGATGGCCCAACGATTAATATTCCTATCGGGAAAAACCCTCCCGACTTCACATTAAAGCTGGATAGGTCTGATGCAAAGGTTACAATTGCAAAAATCAACAAGCATTTGTGCTTGGTGCATGGGGTATGGCAACTTTAGCGTGTTTGCAAATCGATGCTCGAACAACCGCATCAACTCGGACTGGCAATTCCGCTGCGCTTCATTGCCAGCCGGTTATGCGGAGCGTTATGCGGTGAATTAAATACCGAGCGAGTGTCCATCTCAGAATCTTTCGACGCAAAACAATGGGTGCTTCCGACAGAGCAGGCAATGGAGATACTTCGCAATGCAAAATCGGTGGCGGTTCAGAATTGTGAATGTAGGTCTCATTACAAAAGGTGCGATAATCCCTTAGAGGTCTGCTTCCTATTGAATGATGTCGGAGATAAGCTCGTAACAAAGGGAGAGGCTCGCCGGATTGATTTAGGAGAGGCGGCTCAAATTCTGAAAAGGGCGAACGAAAGCGGTTTGGTTCATCTCAGTCTATACATGCCTGATCATGAAATATTTGCATTATGCAGCTGCTGCCCATGTTGTTGCCATGATTTGCAGATAGTCAAACAATTTGAACGTAAGGACTTAATGATCCATTCGGAATATGTAGCTGTCATGACTTCCGAGGATTGCATTAATTGTGGTGAATGCGTTGATAGATGTGTTTTTGGGGCCCGAGTATTTCGAAATGATAAAATGGAATATGATGCTGAGGCGTGCCTTGGCTGTGGCCTCTGTGTGACGACATGTCCGGTTCAGGCCATATTCATGGAAATCCGTCAGACAGTGGAATGAGTGACGTCCGTCAGGCTATAGTTGAGTTTCGATTTTCTATCAGGAAGGATCAGCATATTCTTGACGATGGTGAATTTGCAACATCCAATCTTACAGAGCCAACGAACGGTTGCACGCTATAAAGACAACTGAACTGCGTGTACCCACCGCGCTTCGCGCCACAGGAACCAAATGTTCGAGCAGCAGAACCTCCGCGATACCTAGCCAAAAACCGCCCACTATTCACGGAGAACCTGCTGGTTGACTCGGTATTGACCAGAAGCGACAGAGCAGACTCCCCTTGACAAAATACGCCAATGGCGTATACTGCCATCATGATTTTCATTGAAACCTCCATCTTTACAAAGGAAATCTTAGGACATCTTCCGGGTGAGAGTTACCGTGAGCTCCAGTCGGTACTGATGCTGCGGCCGGAAGCGGGAAGCGTTATCCGAGGAAGTGGAGGTTTATCGGAAGACCAAACAAGAAGACCTGACGCCGCAACATCTTAAGCTGCTCCGGAAGATGGTAAAGGAGTTTTTGGGATGAAAAAGGAGCATTTTGACAAGCTGATCGCAAGCATCAAGGAGGCTGGTGATATCAAGGCCGGACATAAAAAGGCAAGTCGTGTGTACGAAATCAAACCTCCTGAGATCAAAACCGTAAGGGAAAAACTGAATGTCTCGCAGACTGAATTCGCGTTGATGATAGGGGTCAGTGTTCGAACTTTACAGAATTGGGAACAAGGGAGAAGAAAACCGGAAGGACCTGCCAAGGCATTGCTGCGAGTCGCATCTAGGAATCCAAGCGCTGTCCTTGACGCCCTCCATGCCGAAGAGGCGGCCAACAGCTGAATGTCCCGCTTCCCCTGGTCTCCCGTTCGATTCTTCAGCGCTTCGCGCCTCAGGAACCAAACATTCGACCTGCAGAACCTCCGCGATGGCCAGCCATACATCGCCCGCTATCACGGTGAACCCGCCGGTCAACTCGGTATCGGCTCTCACGGTATTCAGCAAATCTCTTGACAAGTGTAGCCTAATGGCTACAATATTACCATGATTGAAATCCGCAAGAGTGAGACTTTTGCCAAATGGATCGACGGATTAAAAGACATCCGTGCTCGCGCTCGTATCCTTGTTCGGATTGAAAGGTTGGCGGCAGGAAACCCAGCAGGGGATGTAAAGCCAGTCACTGAAGGTGTTTCGGAATTACGGGTTGATTATGGGCCCGGATATCGGGTGTACTTCAAAAAGATGGGACAAAAGGTGATCATTCTATTGGCTGGCGGTGACAAAAAGAGTCAGTCTAAGGACATCAAAACCGCTTTACGTCTATCTCATAATTTATAGGAGAAAGCTATGGCAAAGACAAAAACCAGCAAATATGATGTGGCGGAACACCTTCGCACCCCAGAGGAAATGGCGGCATACCTTGAAGCCTGCTTAGAAGAGGCGAATGGCGACGCCGCATTTATTGCTAAAGCCTTAGGAGACATTGCACGTGCCAAGGGCATGACACAGGTGGCGCGAGATGCAGGTTTGTCTCGTGAAAGCCTTTACAAAGCCCTTTCAGGAGAACGCACACCTGGGTTTGATACAATACTCAAGGTTGTCAGCGCTCTTGGCCTGAAACTCCATGCGGAAGCTATGCAGGCAAATACCTAAAGGGCCCAACATGGGACGGGGAGACGGGGGGAACATTCGTCAGATTATAAGCTGATTTTCGGTTTTTCGCTAGGGGATGAGCCTATTCTTTGCGATGGTGAATTTGCAGAATGGGGCTGTCAACTCATTGCAACCCGTAATACAAAGATGAATGCCGATGCGTTTCAGGATGCCTTCATTGTTGAAGCAATCGAAGGCAACGGATGCTATTGCGGTGGTTCTCTTTCAGATGACAAGATAGATGTCATCGTGGAGCTTGGCAAGGTGTCTGAAGACCCCGAGGGCAAGTTCGCGAGGGTAACCGCATGGCTCGATACAAGGTCAGACATTGAAGGTCGGAGTGACACGAAAGGAGGAATTACTGGATGTCGGCGAAAAGGAAAATGAAAAGCCCAACTTGGTCACAAGTAAAGGCCGGGTTAGTCAATCTTGATCAAAAACAAATGATCATGCTGGTTGCTGACCTTTATCGGCTATCGAATGAGAATAAGACGTTTCTCCATACCCGGTTCGAGGTTGGTGACGACCCCCTCGGCCCGTACAAGCAAACAATAGAAAAATGCATGTATCCCGACGTCTACGGTAACAGCCCGATTCAAGTATCGAAAGCAAAAAGGGCGATAAGCAGCTATTCGAAGGCCTTGGGGGACCCTATTGGCGAGGCGGAGTTGATGACATTTTTCGTGGAGTGCGACAACAACTTCACTCTGGATTTCGGTGACATAGACGAAGCATTCTATGACGCCCTCAACCGAATGTACCGACGGGCCATTGATAAGGTCCTCACCCTCCCAGAAGAACGCCAGGATGAATTCAAAGGCAGATTAGAAGCGATTATGACTTCGTCCTCTAAAATTGGATGGGGGTACCACGATATGCTTTGTGATGATTACTACGATGCCTTTCCTGAGGAAGAATAGGCACGGAACAATTTGCTCCACGGGAGCGCAAAAAGCCGCGCTCCGTGAGCAATACGTTATGCTAGGAGATGACAATGCGGATGAGTGACAGGTTCACTGAAAAGCAAGGCCAGTATTTGGCATACATATACAACTACACGATCATGCACGGGCGCCCGCCGGCTGAAGCAGACCTGCAACGCTTCTTCCGGACGACGCCGCCGACAATTCACCAGATGATCTTGAAACTGGAGGAGAAGGGTCTCATCAGTCGCGTCCAAGGGCAAGCAAGGTCAATCAGGTTGTTGGTAGACTCAGATGAAATCCCAAGGTTGAGAAAACCAAACTGACCCGGGCGACAGAACAAAACGCTCAAGGGGGCGTGTACGGGCACGCCCTTAACTTATTAACTTTATTTTGGCTATTATGAGGCCATGAGGTTAAAAAAATGATGGCAAAAGGAATTCGATTCTTACCGCTGGACGAAGATTCTGAGATTCTTAAGCAAACATAGGGGACTTTCACACCAGAAGTTCTGTGGCGATTCGGCACCTATGAAGGACTGAAATGATGGCGTTTACACAAGAACCAACAGGATACGAAAAGACAATCCTTTCTGATCTCCAAGGCGCATGGAGTTTGCTAAGAGAATCCGTGGTTGATGCCGCGGGATTCGAAGGCTGGGACCGTGCGATATTTCATATTGATGAAGCGATGAGCTGGGAGACTGCCCGAAACCTGAAGCGAATGCCTCCGCTTCTTCTTATCATCGGGAACCTTTGTCTACAGGGCAAGGCACCGCAAGAGGTCTTGGAGAACATCCGAGAGGTTGATGATGCACTGAAGGAAGTTCTTTCCGAATTTCCCAATTGATTGTATTTTGATATGAACCGGCTCTGCCGAACAGGGCGGTTGAGAGTCGAGAGGCCCAAGCCCCTCACCTCTGCGTTCCGCAGCATGGTGTAAGGTCGATAATACAACAAAATGATAGAAAAACAATTTGAAATACCGTTTATCGCAGATCTCGCACTCCGGGAGAAGCAGATTCAGCAGAATTATCGTCCTGTCATTGCTGTGCACAAATGGTTCGCCCGGCGACCGGGAACCCTATTTCGAGGTTTGCTTCTGTCCGAGTTTTCGGACAAGCCGCTGGAAGAAGCCTTCTATAACTTTAATAGCCTTCCGAGTATCCACGTTGCAGATCCATTCATGGGCGGCGGGACTCCGATCCTAGAGGCCAACCGCATCGGATGCAATGTCACGGGGTTTGACATCAACCCTATGTCCTGGTGGATCGTCAAACAGGAAATCGAACATCTCGATCCGGACGCATACATGAAGGCAGCAAATTCCCTGCGTCTGGCCCTCGAAAAAGTCGTCGGACATCTTTATCGAACCCGCTGTCTTAAATGCGGTTCAGAAGATGCCCACGTAAAATACTTCCTCTGGGTAAAAACCAAGGAATGTAGGAGCTGCGGGGAAGATATAGACCTGTTTCCCGGGTATCTCCTTGCAGCCGATTCCAGGCATCCGAAGAACGTCTTTGTGTGCTCCACTTGCGGTGACTTGGCGGAAACAGACGACAGAAACGATCCCGGAAAATGCAGCCATTGCTCTGCTGATTTGGTTCTTGACGGACCGGCAAAGCGAAGCCACTGCAGATGCCCTGCGTGCGCAACCGATAACTTGTTTCCTGATGCCGAACTCGGACCGCCTCGCCATCGTCTCTTTGCCATCGAATACCACTGCCCCTCTTGCAAACCCGCTCATACTGGAAGGTTCTTCAAAAAGCCCGATTCTCAGGACCTTGAACGATTTGCCAAGGCGGAAAAAACGTGGACAAGAATGCGCCGGCAGTATGTTCCAGATGACAAGATACCAAGCGGGGATGAGACCAATCGGCTGCATCGCTGGGGATACGGACGCTATCGGGAAATGTTCAATGATCGCCAGCTTGTCGGCCTTGAACTCTCCGCGCGTATTATCGCTAAAACGGAAAATGAGCGAGTGCGAAATGCGCTTGCCACCAACTTGTCCAACCTTCTCCGTTATCAGAATATGTTGTGCCGCTACGACACAAGGGCACTGAAGTCTCTTGATATTTTCTCGGTTCACGGTTTTCCGGTTGGATTGATTCAATGCGAGTCGAATTTCCTCGGAATCATAGAACCGGGCCGCAGTATGTGCGTGGGCAGCGGCGGCTGGGCAAACATCATCGAGAAGTTCAAGAAAGCAAAATCCTATTGCGATCATCCATTTGAAGTAAGATACCAGGGCCGCTCAAAGAGAATAATCCCAATCGATGGAGAATGGATCGGCGATCGCTTCGACGGCAATGGCGACCGGCCTGCTCGTGTTATCGATATCTCTTGTCAGGATGCCGCATCCTCCAAGTTGCCCGACGCTTCAATTGATGCCGTGTTTACCGATCCCCCCTATTTCGGCAATGTCCAGTATGCAGAACTGATGGACTTCTGCTATGTCTGGCTTAAACGACTAATCGGTAACTCCGTCCAGGCATTCAGCGCAGATTCAACCCGGAATCGCGAAGAATTGACCGGTAACATCGATATGGGCCGGGGGCTGGAACATTTCGCAGAAGGTCTTTCCAGCGTTTTCCAACGTATGTCAAACGCCCTGAAGGCCGGCGCCCCGCTAGCGTTCACCTACCATCATAACAACATCGATGCATACCACCCTGTTGCTGTTGCAGTTCTTGATGCAGGCTTAACCTGCTCCGCCTCGATTCCCTGCCCGGCGGAAATGGGCGCATCTATTCATATCAATGGAACAGGTTCCTCCATCATAGACACCATATTTGTCTGCCGCGCCACGGGAGTCATGCGACGGAAGTGGCTGGCAAATACCCCGAGTGAAGTGGCCGGAATTGTGGAAGATGACCTTGACCGGCTTAGAGCTGGACATGTCAAACCGACTCTCGGCGACTGCAAATGCATTGCTTACGGACATCTGATCCGCCTGGCGATCTGGTCCTTGCGAGTGGGGTGGGACAAGAACCAGCCAATCGCATCTCGCTTCGCGAAAGTCGCGGATTGGATTGGACGATTCGGGGGGAGGATGGAATCAAATAAAAGGGGTTTTGAAGCACGATAGTGCGATAACGATGAGGAACATGCCTCTCTTTGCTGTACAAGAAACCGCTGAAAAATATGGAGTCGAACATGCCGACATTCCCTTTTGAAGCTTCTTGGCAAGAAATTCTTCAAGACCCCGTGGGTCAGGGGACGCCCTTAACTTATTAACTTTATTTTGGCTATTATGAGGCAATAGGGGAAATGGGGACGTTAGTCAGATTATAAGTTGAGTTTCGATTTTTTATTAGCAGAGATGAGCGTATCCTTTGCAATGGTGAATTTGCAACATTCAATTCTACAAAGCCAACGAACGGGTACACGCGATAAAGACGACTGAACCGCGTGTTAGGCCACGTTTTGCTAGGAGGATCCTACCATGCAACGAGAGCCGTTTTTTCAGAATTCAGTTATCGTGACAGGGGCTTCGCTTGGAATCGGACGTCATCTTGCGTTGCAACTCGCCGAAAAGGGTGCGTGGCTGGTCCTTGCAGCTCGTAGTGCTGACGAGATTGAACGAGTAGCTGCCCTATGCCGTGAGCGTGGTGGGAAGGCAATTGCAGTAACCACTGACGTCTCGGACCCGTCCCAGTGCAAGGCCCTGATTGAGCGGAGCATTGAGGAGTACGGTCGCATCGACACTCTGATCAACAACGCCGGAATAGGCATGCGGGCGAGTTTTGATGAGCTTTCCAACCTCTCTGTTATGGAAACGGTCATGCGAGTCAATTTCTGGGGAAGCGTGTTCTGCACACATTATGCACTTCAGCATCTACGGGCAACGAAGGGACGCATTGTCGTGACCGTCAGTGGAGCGGGCATATTTGCAGCCCCCGGAGCTTGCGGCTACGGGGCAAGCAAGCATGCCCTGGTCGGTTTCTTCGACACTCTTCGCGTCGAGCTTGCAGGGAGCGGTGTAAGCGTTACGTTGTTCTATCCGGATTGGGTTGCCACTGGGATTTCCGCCAGAGCGCCCGGAGCAGACGGAAAACCTTACGGCAAAATCATTTCTCATGAGCAAGCGGCAATGGCACCAGATACATGTGCACGACTCCTCCTGAAGACAGCAGCCAAACGGAGGCGCGAGGGGATGTCGCCAAAGATCAAACTTGGACGCATTCTTGCTCCAATCTTGCCAGGCATCATTGATAAAATTATTGTTGGAGCTTTTGCGGAAGTCGATTAGCTTCAGGTGGCGAAGCCTAACACCGGCTCCGGCGGACAGGGCTTCGCCCAGGTGGGATGCGCTGCGAGTTGCTGCAAAAAGATTTGGCCTACGAAGGTGTCTTGTCCGCACCGCCCTGCCGCTGAGCTATTCCTTTGGGGCTGAAAATTAGTGCGTCGAAAGGAGAATCAATGTTCGCGCAAATGGGAAGAATGAGAAAAAGCTTTGGCTGTATAATGGCTGTTTTTGTTTTTGTGTTTCTGCAGGTCCATTACGCCTGTGCTGAAGAGATCTCAAAGGAGTTCCGAAGCGATATAGTCAGGCTACTTAAAATCACAGGCGCCGAAGGCCTTGGACTTCAGATGGGCGTAGCGGTTACGAACCAAGTGATTGATTCTCTGATGAAGGAAAACCCTAAGATACCTTCGAAGGCCGTGGAGTCGATCAAGGATGAAATAAGCAAGGTTTTTGCGGAAGAAATGCCGAAACTCATGGTGGAGATTGTGCCAATATACGCAAGGCATTTCACTCAAAACGAAGTCAAAGGTCTTATTGCCTTCTATAGTACTCCATTAGGCAAAAAGACCATAAAAACAATGCCTGCGCTGATGAATGCATGCATGCAGGTGGGTCAAGCATGGGGTAAGGCCATCGAACCGGGACTCGGCCCTCGTTTGGAGTCCAGGCTAAAAAGAGAGGGGTTTGACAATCAAGAATAGTTTCCCAGAAAAGAGCATGTACAGCGGTATGTGTAAACTGTGATTAGCCAACCAAGAGCTGGACCGGCCCAAAAAGTGGCGCGGTCAGCGCCGCGATTATGTGGCAACAATGACTCCCATGGACTTTACAGTGTGCAGCGCAGCGGGACGCTCTTTTAAAATTTAGTTGAGATAATATCGCTAGAATATACAGCATGTTAATGGAGTCTCAACATCCAATTCTACAAAGCCAACGAACGGTTACACGCGATAAAGACGGCTGAACTGCGCGTTATGCGAGTGCTAATTATGATTGAAGCTGGCAAGTTTTCACAAATAGGTGGTGTAAGATTAGATAGTTTTAATATATCGTGGCCTTTTGCAAGGATAAGTGTCTCTCCAAACACTATAGAATTAAGTTGTTTCTTGAAAAAATATGTTCTTAAAAAAGATCAGTTAAAAGAACTTCGTGAATACAACGGGATATTCTCAAGAGGCTTGCTTATAGAGCATAATTTAACAAATTATCCGCATCACATGGTTTTCTGGACCTTCAGATTTGACAAGCTTAAAAAGCACCTTGAAAGCATGGGATATTTAGTTAATGGTTCAAGAAAATCGGATGGTTAGTATAAAGGCGGGCCATAATAAAGGGAAGTGCCTGAAACCACCACATGCACTTGATTTGAGGGCTGACGCCCTGCTCGCAAGTGATTTGGGAATTTAGGCCGCTCAGGGTCCCTCACAATGAAGAGGCCAGCAATGGCACGAAAGAGAATTGCGCTCAAACCGAAAGGAGGAAAACATGCTCGACGATAAATTGGCTCCCTATGGGGCGCTGCTGCTGCGCGTGAGCATGGGTCTGCTGTTCATTCTGCACGGCCTGTATCTCAAGGCCTTTGTGTTCGGGATGGCGGGCACCGCAAAATATTTCGTCTCGCTGGGTTTGCCAGGCTGGTTCGCCTGGGTCGTGATGCTGTACGAAACGATCGGCGGGCTGGCGCTCATCCTGGGCGTCTACGCGCGATGGGTCGCAATCTTCCTCGGAGTGCACTTGCTGTTTGCCGCGTACCTGGGTCATGGCGCTCATGGATGGCTCTTTACTGCGAAAGGCGGCGGATATGAATATCCGGTGTTTTGGGCAGTTGCCTGCTTCACACTCGCGCTGCTCGGCAGCGGCGCGCATGCGTTAAAGTCACACGCGCGAAAAACGTAGCTGGCTAAGCACAGGCTTTCTACACCGACCGAGCAAAGTGCTCGACGAGCTGAGCGCCTCGAAGTGCGAGCTAAAACTTGCAGGCCAACTGGACACAGTCGAGAGGAACGCGTCCCTCACGGTGAACGTTAGGCCAAGCACAGACAAGCGGCAAAGAGACAGCCGCCAAGTGAGAAGACTTATGGCATACCAGATAGAGAAGAAGGAAAGTTTTTTCGAAGTGCGCGTCTTGGGAAACACATCGAAGCCTGAGATTCTGGAGATCATCCGAGAACTCGACCGCAGGGATCGCGGCAAGCACTTCCCCGACCTCTGGATTATCGCCAAAGAAAGCCAGGTTCCCTTCGTACACTTCAGGGAAATCGCAGAGGAAATCCGGAGTCTCCTTCCCTGCGACGCCATCGGGAACAAGACGGCTATCGTCGCTGCAGGCGAGTTTTACAAGGCACAGCTCGAATTGTACCGATCCGAGGCATCAATTCTGCCGTTCGAGATCCGTGTGTTCTTATCTCGAGATGAGGCAGTGGAATGGATCAAAAACCCAGAGGACCCAACCACCTCCTCCACGCGATTGCAGTAAGGCTCCGACGGTCCGACTGCAACGCGGGGACGTGGGGACGCCCTTAACTTGTTAACTTAAATTAGTCTAAGTCCTTGCTTTTTGGCGGTCGAAAGAGGGTCCGACCTATTTTTGACACCGTGCCGCGTTCCCTGGGCAGCGCTCTTTTAAAATTCAGTTGAGATAATATTGCTAGAATACACAGCATCTTAAGGGAGTCTCAACATCCAATTTTACAAAGTCAACGAACGGCCACACGCGATAAAGACGACTGAACTATGTGTTCCCACCGCGCTTCGCGACTCGGGAACCAAACGTTCGACCTGCTGAACCTCCGCGATACCCAACGATAACTCACCCGCTATCACGCAGAACCTGCCGGGCAACTCGGCATTCTACCATTTGTTGTTGACAAATCCTTAACCTATTGTACAATTGTCAATTATTGCTTCTTGGAGGTATTTATGGAGATAGTAATTGATACATCAGCATTACTAGCCGTTATTGTTGGGGAACCGGAACGTGAGATCATTGTCGAGATTACGGCGGGAAATAGTCTTATAGGTCCAGGCTCAATTCCTTGGGAAATTGGTAATGCCTTTTCCGCGATGTTTAAACAAAAAAGAATAACAATACAGGAAGCGGAAAAAGGTTTTGCAATATTTAAAAGTATACCTCTTCGTTATGTTGAACCAGATTTTATAAATTCCCTCAAAATATCAAAAAAAGCTAATATGTATGCTTACGATGCTTATCTCCTTGATTGTGCTTTAAGATATAATGCCCCGCTGTTGACATTGGATAAGAAGTTAAAAGCAACGGCAAAAAAAATAAATATTCAAACCTTGGAGGTCTAAAATGCAGATCTATACATATTCAGAAGCCAGACAAAAACTTGCCTCTGTACTTGAGCAGGCAGAAAGTACAGGGAAAGTACTAATCCGAAGAAAAGACGGTAGAACCTTTGCATTGATTCCGGAGAAAAATGCTAAATCTCCATTGGATGTCCCATCAATCAAAGCAAAAGTCTCCACACAAGAAATTGTAGATATCGTTCGAGAAGGTAGAGAAAGGTAGAACCAAGGCATGTCTATCTTGTGGTTTGTCGTAGCCTATGGTGGCCGGATTCTCTACTCCTCGGGCTACCCTGGCGATCCGGAAGCTTCCGGCACGTCGACTCAATGAGCAAGCCAAGCGGAACCAGGATAGGTTTCCAGATGATTTTATGTTCCAGCTCACGGGCGAAGAAAAAGCAGAGGTGATCAGCGGAAATGCGGTGTTTCTGAGCAATGAAAATGACGCCCCGCAACTTTCCGATAAGATACGTGGTGAGATCGGAAAGCGCCGCGGATTCGAACCCAACGTACTGCTGCTGGAGCTGGAAGACATCGAAAGGGCTATTTCAGAAAATCCATTCGCCGGAGCGGAAACGGACCCTAAGTCTTTGCACGTGGGCTTTCTCGCTTCCGCACCCCGTAATCCTGATCTGAAAACTCTTGAAAATCTTAAGAAGGATAGCGAACGATTTCGTTTGATCAATAGTGTGTTTTATCTGTATGCTCCGGAGAGTGTGGGCAGGTCCAAGCTCGCTGGAAATGCAGAGAAATTGCTCCGTGTCGTGATGACTGATCGTAATTGGAGAACGGTAAGCAAAATCCGTGAGATGGTAAAGAAGCAGATTTAATGACGTCTTTCTAATCGCTTTGATCATTTAATCATCTTAATCACTATAATTGGAATGGTGGTTGTATGGAAAGAGAGAAAAAATTTTGGTTTACGGCACTTAGTCGCAGGTTATGGATCCCAATATCAATTGAAGGATGGGGCGTAACGTTTGCATTCGCTCTTGGAATATTTTTGATTTTTAAAATAAATGGAGTATCAGACAAGGTTTCATTTCGCTTTTCTGCGCATTGGCCAATGCTCTTAGAGCTGGCCCTCCTAGCTGTTGCACTATTATGGGTCTCTCGGGGCCATGTTAACAAAAGATACTAGACTCTCTCGCTTCGGCATTCGGCCGCCCTCTATTGGAGGTTGAATGATGCCTGTGGGGGTGGGCCCACATCTTGGGTTATGAATTAAAAGATGGCTGATTAGGCGTTGGTGGTAAGCCTCCGGACGAAAGCACCGGTTCGCCGTTCGTGCTGAGACTGCCTCAGGCAAAGCTGCGGTTTGTTGGCGGCCATGCCGGCCCGCGAATACCGCTTAGGAGGTCAAACAGCCAGACGGCTCCCCAAGGGCTGCCTTTTGAGATGATCGAACCGGGCGAGGTGAAAGCCTCATGCACGGTTCCTAGGGGGAAAGAGGAGGCATACTATGTCCGAACAGAAAGTCGCTTTGATTACCGGCGTTTCATCAGGTATCGGGCAGAGCATTGCCCGACAACTGGGTCAAAAAGGCTTTGCCGTCTTTGGAACGAGCCGCAATCCACGGGGTGTTGAGTCAATGCCAGATGCGAAAGTCTTGCCGCTCGACGTATGTTTGGACGAGTCGGTCAAGGCGTGCTTGGAAGCGGTATTAGCGCAGGTGGAACGGCTGGACGTCTTGGTTAACAATGCCGGTTATGTGTTGGGTGGGGCGGTTGAAGAGGTCTCCATTGAAGAGGCCAAGGCACAGTTTGAAACGAATTTCTTTGGCGCAATGAGAATGGTTAAAGCGGTGCTCCCGATGATGCGAAAGCAGCGAAGCGGTCAGATTATCAATATCAGTTCAATAGCTGGGTTGATCCCTGCACCACCATTTTGGGGGATATACTCAGCCAGCAAGTATGCGTTGGAAGCATACACCGAACACCTGTGGCGTGAGGTCAAGCCCTTCAACGTGCGCGTATCGCTTGTTGAACCGGGCTCCACTAAGACCCATTTGACGCACAACCAGCAGAATGCGGTTGAGCCGATCAGCGACTATGATTCTTGGCGAGAGCGGGCCTTTGAGGCCACGCGCCAATACGAGGAAAAGGCTCCTAAGCCAGCACTCGTGGCCGATTGCGTTGTGGGAATTATCGAGAGTAAATCCCCGAAATTGCACTACCGAGTCGGTAAGGAAGCCACCTGGGTCCCTCGACTTCGCAAAATCTTACCGGAAGCACGATTCGAGAAGATAACCAGAAACGTCTTCCAGCTGGATGGCAAGAAATAGCCGCCTACGGGGAATGGGGAACGTTCGTCAGATTATAAGTTGAGTTTCGATTTTTTATCAGGGGGGATGAGCGTATTCTTGGCGATGGTGAATTTGCAACATCCAATTCTACAAAGCCGACGACCGCGTTGGCTTCGGTCGACAAATCGGTCGTCAGCGTTGTGAGAATTAAGAATGGCAATATTGATTATGCAGTGAGGAAGGCAATCGACCTGTTGGGCGGGATGAAAACGATAACGAGGGATAAAGAGAGAATCATGCTGAAGCCCAACCTGGCGGACCCGGATCCCGCTTCGGCTCGCATGATCTATTCTGCGCGCTCAGCTTCAATCAGCAATCCGCATTCCGGATCGATATCAATCGCACCATTCCAGAGACGCAATCCGGGAATGGGTTCAAACGGATGATTTTTGTCACCCCCGAAGGTTATCCGGGTCCCGGGCTCGCCTACCTTCATGTTCCCTTTCAAGGGATTGCCGCGTGATCCAGCATTGGCATTGAGAAATAGTGAATTTACGTCAATTGAAATTCCTATTCGTCTTGCTTCTCCGGAAATGGGGTCCTTTCCTCCCGTACTCGCGGCATAGACCTTGGTGTTTTTCCCTTCCCTCTCAGTAGTACCAATAGCTGCATTAGCAGCGAGATGAACTATGGCGTGATACTTGGAATAGTCAGGTTTATAGTCCCTGCATTTTCTGTCGCCTTTCTTTTTGAAATGGGTTGTATCAAGTGTCACCAACAGTGTATTCGTTTTAGGTGAGACCTTTATTATCTCGTCAGGCTTTTTTTGAACCGGCGCGGCCTTCCTGGGTTCAGGGGCAACGACTCTGGCGACCAACTTGCTCTTAGGCCGGGCCGGCGGGGAACCCGGAAGGAGGTTCTTGAATTCCACTAAATTGTTGGCTTCGGCAAATTCCAGCGCAGACATGCCGCCTCCCTCGGCCGGGACTATATCTCCAGGATTTCCGCTGGAATACAGGTAGGCGACACCACCAAGGTCCTTTCGGCCGGCTTTTTCAAAACCTTTGATGTGGAAGGCATTTGGATCTGCCCCGGCCTCGAGAAGCTTCTCGAAAATGCGAAGAGCGACCAATTGCACGTTTTTTGAAGGGCCTTTTATTCCTTCCACTTCGAAATCAGATATGCGTATGGTCTTCGAGGCTTGTTTCTGCAATATTCGCATGAGCATTCGGGCAGGCTCGGCATAGCCGGAAAGGGTTTTGCCCGCTGCCAAATGCTGATTCATCACATCATCATCGAGCTTCAGGCAGGCATTCATCAGCGGCAGATAGTTGAGCCGCTCTCTGGCTAAATGGGTATATCGTCCGTTTGGGAACCTATCCACATAGGCTTGGTTCGCTTCAATGGCCCGTTGTCTGGTTGCAGCTCTAAAGTAAAGCGAATCAAGGTTGGCATCCGCTTCTGCCGTAAATTTGCCCTTTGGAAATTCAGCCAGGTATCGCTCATAGGCTGCGATGGTTCCTTCTTTCTGGGCTCTTTTGTAGGCAGCAAGGTCATCATCGGAGATCGGTTTTGATTTCGGTTTTGCCGATGCGATTTCTTTCTTTGAGCGCTGATCCGGCGCAATATATGAACTCAGCATTTGTTCAAAGGCCTTGTGCCCCCGTCCCTGCGCATTGATCAGCGCAGTCGTTCCCGTAACAGCTTTTGCATAAGGGTCGGCGCCATGCTCCAAAAGCAGGCGACCGATTTCAACGTCGCCGTTATAAGCGGCTGCAATCAGAGCAGTGAATCCCTCTTTCGCGCTATAGCCTTTGCCCGTTGCCGCATTCACATTTGCATGTTTTTCAATCAGCAGTCTCGTTAGTTCGAGATCACGATACATGGCCGCATACACGATCGGCGGAGTCTTGTAAATATGGTCGACAAAATTAACATTCGCACCGTGCTCGATCAGGTATTTTGCAGTTTCGATATGGCGGTTTCTCAATGCACCCAAGAGAGGAGTGACCCCTACACTTTGCTCATCGATATTGGCCCCTTGATTGAGAAAATGAATGACTTTCTGCGTATCACCTCTTCCGGCGGCTTCATGGATATTCCAGGCCGGCGCAAACCACCCGCATCGATAAAGGGACAAGAGCAAAATGGTGCACGTCAATATTCGGACACATTTCTTGTAATTCTTATACCGTTTCATTACCAGGATCATCACAGCCTCACACGAAGGAATTCAATGCTCTGTCCTGTCCCATCCCAATGCAGGGACGGATCCGGCTTCATACGTTTACGGAGGTCTAGCGCTAATCATCAGTTCCCGGTCAAGAGAAACTTCCCGGCCCATGAGTCTAATCGCGGTGCTGGACGAAGTCAGGGCCGTAAAATGGTTCGCGGGGGTAGCGTGACGTCATGCACATCAAGATCGATGTGGACATACACGTGATCTACAATGGCTTGGAGCGCCGCTAGACTGTCTTCAAGAGCCGCCGAACCGCCCTTTTCACGCACCTCTTTCCAGGGGATCGGTGCAATACCTGCTTCTCCCAGGCGCTCGGATTCTGTTTCATCCCTTAATCGAATGGATACGCCGCGCTTCGCTGTATGCCCCAGTGCCTCTCCCGGCCTTTGTCCGGCACCGATGCTCGATACGAAACAAATCCTGTCCAGTACGTGCCACTTTTCTTTATTTCGTAATGGTGTGATCCATCGTCATGTCTTGAAAGCAGGCTCCTCACCCGTGCCCGCTCTGGCCAGGTTCCCTGCTATCTATCTGAGTACCACAGAATATTCATCAGGATCAAGAATATCTGGTTGATTTCGACGTGGACGTGTGCATGGAGCCGGCCGGGTCTCCATGAGTTGCAGAAAAGGGTATGCCGGACGTACACAAGTTGCTGCTCCTGACGGGGATTCCGCTGCGCTCCATTCCGGCAGGAGAGTACAGCGATACCCCGCCGTTATCACGGAGAACCTGTTGGGCAACTCGGCATTGACCAGAAGCGACAGATCAGGCTCTCCTTGACAAAATACGCCAATGGCGTATACTGCCATCATGATTTTCATTGAGACCTCCATCTTTACAAGGGAAATCTCAGAGCTTCTTCCGGATGGGAGGTACCGTCAGCTCCAGTCGGTACTGATTCTGCGGCCGGAAGCGGGAAGCGTTATCCGAACAAGAAGACCTGACACCGCAACAGCTTAAGCTGCTCCGGAAGATGGTAAAGGAGTTTTTGGAATGAAAAGGGAGCATTTTGACAAACTGATCGCCAGCATTAAGGAGGCCGGCGATATCAAGGCCGGACACAAGAAGGCAACTCGTGTGTACGAAATCAAACCACCTGAGATCAAAACCGTAAGAGAAAAACTGAATGTCTCACAGACTGAATTTGCACTGATGATCGGGGTCAGCGTTCGAACCTTACAGAATTGGGAACAAGGGAGAAGAAAACCAGAAGGGCCGGCCAAGGCATTGCTGCGAGTCGCATCTAGGAATCCAAGCGCAGTCCTTGATGCCCTCCATGCCGAAGAGGCGGCCAACAACTGAATGGAAAAGGTGGAAAAGGGGTCACCCCTATTTTAATTGCGCATTCATTGAGAAGCGCCGACCGTCGCCGTCTATTCGAAATGAAGTGGATCTCGGATTTTGATTAAAGGGCCAAGGCATAAAAATTTTCCAGATTCGTCCTGCATGGAAGGCTCCGAATGAGAAGATAGAAAGATAACGTATAATGTTTTTCGCACATTTGAAGCGGTGGCCCCGCTATGGTTGACCTATAGAAAGGATGATAAGATGAATTCCAATAAAAGAATTGAGGCAGCAATATTGGGGGCTTTCATATGTGTTGGCCTGGTCCTGCTGGGGTACTTGATATCAAGTGCTGCGTTAAAAGTTAAAGGAATGGACAGAATTGTGACAGTTAAGGGCCTTGCTGAACGGGAGGTGGAAGCAAATATTGCTATTTGGCCGGTCAAATTTGCTGAAGTTAATAATGACCTTTCGAAATTGTATTCTGTGATTGAGAGCAAATCCGGTCTGGTTGTGACGTTTTTGAAGAAAAATGGATTTACGGATGATGAGATAACAATTTCTCAACCCGCAATTTTCGACCGGCAAGCTCAGAATTATGCAAATGCAAGCAAGAGTCGGTTCAGATTTGCCGCCTCAACAACCGTAACGGTCTACAGTAAAAATGTACCGCTTGTAAGAGAGACCATGAAGAAGGTCGTTGAACTGGTCAAAGAAGGGATCGCGATTTCTGGCCAAGACTATCAGAATAAAACGGAATTTTTGTTTACTGATCTGAATAAAATCAAACCGGCTATGATAGAAGAGGCTACAAATAACGCCCGGGAGGTAGCTATAAAGTTTGCGAAAGACTCGGGAAGCAAATTGGGGAAGATCAAAAATGCCTCGCAAGGTCAGTTTTCAATTAATGATCGAGATGCTTCGACCCACTATATTAAAAAGGTCCGCGTGGTTTCTACAGTAAGGTATTACTTGTCCGATTGATGAATGGCCCAATAAATAAGGATAGATTGTGTGAGCGAAGCGAACCACGACCTTATCCCTATTCGTTATATTTTTATAGTTAATCATAATTTATGAACTTTTAAACTTATCAAATAGAGGAAGGAAAGATGAAAACATTTTCCGACAAAGCATACAATCTTTTAAGGAAGGTGCCTAAAGGGCGTGTAACGACGTATAAAGAAATTGCCCATGCTTTGGGAACAAAAGCATATAGGGGGGTCGGTCAAGCCATGAAAAGAAACCCCTATGCGCCCGAGGTTCCGTGACACCGGGTTGTCGCCACATCCGGTCGGATTGGGGGTTTTAAGGGGAAGACATCGGGAGCCGCAATACAGGAAAAAATACGAATGCTTAAGGAAGAAGGGATTGAGTTTCAGGGAGGAAGAATAAAGAATTTTGAAGAGGTTCTTTTTAGATTCCCCAAGTCCATGAAGCTTTCATGAGCGGTTCTCACAAAATTCACCGGTTATCAATTGCAAGGCGGCCTGCCGGTCAACCCGGCATCCGGGTGCAGGTGAGATGATTAAAGCATGACACAAAACCCTACAACCAGGCCTGCTCGTCGAGCCGCATTAGCGTTGATAGTGTTCCTGGGTGCATATTTTCTGACCGCAGCACCGGTCCTGGTACTGTTTGGGTTTCATGGCTTGACCTTCCTCATCCCGCTCATCGCTGCCATTGCAGCCGGAAGGTATGCGTGGGTGCATGCGGACGGCATGCCAAAATATCTTGCAGCCTTTATCTTCTGCGGCGCGGTCCTGTTCGGCGGTATAGGCTTCGCAGCAGGATTTTTTGCACCGATGGTCTTTACGCCCGAGGCAAATCAAGGTCCGCTACTGGGCATATTTACCACTGGGCCGGCCGGAATCCTATTTGGTGCAAGCGCGGGACTGGTGTATGGGCTTATAAACTCTCGGCGCGGGGAACGTTGAAATTGTGCCGCGCAATGCAGGCAATAAAATCAGCGCGTTACACATCAAACCAGCCGACCGCTAACGCGTAGGGCTGAGTTCGATCGTTATCCCTCAATGAGATCGCCAAATGACAGTCCCTTACAAGATCGATTTTTCAAGAATTGGATGGGAGTCGCCATTGACCGGAATGCGCCACAAATACATTGACCAGGGTGATCAGCGAGTCCGACTTGTTGAGTACTCGAATGAATTGCCGCCTCATTGGTGTGAAAAGGGGCATTGCGGTTACCTGATTAGCGGAAAAATGAGGAGAACAGCATGCGTTTCAGTCACCTCACTGCGATGATTCTAATTGCGTCGCTTCATCTGATCGTGCCCTTCGTTTTGCTCACATGGACCCTGGGAAGGAATTACGCCAGTCTTGCCGCATTCATCGTTCAGGGGTTGGTTCTCGTGTCGTATACGGCATTTATCTTCCTTTTGGGTTCATGGGCATTCGCGAGTTTCTATGTGCGCTATGCGATTCTCATCGCAGCACCGGCGGCACTCGTTTGGTCTTTTATGCATGTCGGGAACCTCCCTTTCTTCACATCGCCTCAATTTCCCGGGTGGATTGGATACGGTGCCGGAGTAATGGTTACGAGCGTGCTCGTCTTTCTTGTTTTTGGAGCAATCCGGTCTCGCTTCTACGATGAGAGACCCGTCAATCTCGCGTTTCCCTTCAAGAAGGGCGTGTATGCGGTTTTTGAGGGCGGCAACGGGAGGGTCAGTTCTTTTATGAACTATCACTACAGTGCATCAATGCACAAAGGTGCCCGGACTAATCTCTCTATGAGATATGCGGTGGATATCACAAAGACCACCAGATGGAGAAATGACGCGGATGGTTTCTTGCCTACGCAGAACGAGAAATACGCGGTCTTCCACCAGACCGTCTACAGCCCGTGTGATGGGCAGATCTCAGATGTGGAAGACAAATGGCCGAATGAAACCCCGTGGAGCGGCAAAGCCCCTTACAATGTGGGCAACCACATCGTGATCACAGATAAGGACTTCGGCGTTCTGATGGGACATTTGCAAAAGGGAAGCATGCTGGTAAAAGCTGGTGATATGGTCAAGGAAGGACAACCCATCGCGCAGGCAGGCAATTCCGGTTGGACGAGCCAGCCCCATCTTCATATACAAGTGATGCGGAAATCTACCGGTTCATTCTGGGGATGGGAGGGGATACCCATTTTTTTCGAGGGGAGAAACCCGATCAAGAACAGCCTTTTCTTTGAGCGCTGATAAGAAAGGAATCATGCACGCACATATAGGAGAGAGCTTCGAGCACACAGAGACCATGGATGAAGAGACGATCTCCGCATTTGCGCACTTGATCGGCGATCTCAACCCCCTGCATCACGACAGGGTGGCTGCCGCAGCATCGCGCTTCGGAGGGATCATCGCGAGCGGGCCGCACTGTGCATCAATTCTTTTGGCGCAGGCGGCAAATTACTTCTCCCGGAGCACATCGATGGTTGGACTGGAGTTCTCCTTGAAATTCCATGGCCCCGCGAGACCGGGAGATGTTCTGCGGTTTCGCTGGGAGGTCGTCGACGTGGTGTGGAACGAGAAGCTTAGAGGGGATATTGTTTCGCTTGCGGGATCTGTCAGTAATTCGGCGGGGACGGAAATCCTGACGTCCCAGGGGAAAGTTCTCATTTCCGGGAATCTGTAACGGGGTGGGGGCAAGAATCCTGGCGGGCTGTGGCCGCAGCGTTAAATGCCGATAAAGGATTGCAGAGATGGGATCGTTACTCAAAGGCATACCGGATGAATTCCCTGAAGAAATCTTCGATACAATATGTTCAACGGACAATGTGAAGATAGAGCGGATCGTTTCGCGGGGGCACGCTTCACCCGAAGGGTTTTGGTATGATCAGGAAAAAGCCGAGTTTGTGTTGGTTGTGAAAGGAAGTGCGGGCCTGAAGCTTGAGAACGAAGATGATATTGTGGTGCTGAAGCCGGGCGATTATTTCAACATTGGTGCTCATGTAAAACATCGCGTTGAGTGGACCGATTCTACATGCGAAACGATTTGGCTTGCCGTGTATTATTGAGCCGGAAGGAATGGGATTAAATATCACGGGGAACCTGCCGGGCAAACCGGCATCGGGCATATGGCACAGGAAGGAATCGACAGGTGAAGATACGGCGACTCAAACTCAGCGTGACGAATTGCTTTCTGGTTGAAGCCGATGATCAACGTGTCTTGGTAGATACGGGATATGAATATGAGTGGGAGTTGTTCTGCAAAAAGCTTGATGAGATAAATACAGGCTTGTCGGAGATCAGTCATCTGATTCTAACCCATCATCATAATGATCATTCGGGAATGCTGAATAAAATAGTGAGCAGCAATAAGGACATACATTGCGTCATGTCACGCCACGCGGCCGACCTTCTGCGCAGAGGCAAGCATTACCACTTGCCCGGCAGCGGCTATGTGAACCGTCGCGTAAACCTGCTGCTCTCATTGAAAGGAAGGTTTGACAAAAAGTGGACGCATACCTTTCCTGCCTATCAAGTGCGCGAGCAGGATATTCTTGTTGAAGGGGAGACGCCCCTGAACGACATCGGCATCGCCATGGACGGGAAGATCATAGAGACGCCGGGACACAGCATTGACTCCATCTCCCTGGTATTTGATGACGGGCAGTGTATAGTAGGCGATGCCGCAGCCAGCTTCCTCCAATGGGCAGGGACGCGGTACTGCATCATTTCAATTGATAATCTGCATGATTACTATGCGAGTTGGGAGAAGCTGATTGCCGAGAATGGGCAGGTTATCTACCCGGCACATGGAAAAGAGTTCCGCATTGAGGCGCTTAAGCGAAACCTGGACAGACACACCCGGCTCGTGCCGTTTGCATGATCATTCATGATGCTCAACCAGGCGGTTCAGCGGGCTTCCAAAAAAAACTCACTCCCGCTGATACTCCTATTGGTCAATGCTGCTCCGGCGCGTCATAATGGATAGACAGTTCTCGTGAGTCCATAGGAGAGGGAATCGAACAGTATTCCCGGGCGGTTCCTTCCAACGTTCGAGGTAAATCTGGCCGGCCATATGGGGAATAAATGACCCGATTAGCCTGGTACATGTAGTAAATATGGCAACCCCAACAAAAGGAGGCGAACCATGTTAACTGTATCAAAATGGCTTTTGATAGCAGCAGGTGCGTTGCTGGTTGTGGACTCGATAATGATAGTTGCCGGCATACCCAACCCGCTTTTCGGGTGGCCCTTGCCCTGTCCAGTGACTTTACTCCTCCTTGGTGCAGGTATTCTCCTTTTTGGAATTGGCAGCAAGAGTTTCAAAAAGGCCTAGAGTTTCGGAAGTGGGGGCACATCACACAGGCCGACCAGGTGTTCCGGCAGATACTTTGACCTTTACCATTCCCATGGCCCGGTTTGTTCAGATGGTTCAGAATATGGAAGAGAGTTTTCTTGTGACAAAGACCTGGGATACGGTGAAAGAGAGAATCTGGATCTGATTTGAGGACCTGCCGCCGCGAGTGCCTGGCAATCCATGAAATCCCAGGCTGCGAAGGAAGGAAATAATGGGACATCTGTTTTGCCTCTGAAGGTTGCGCTTAAGAGAGAGACGATATGCAGGAGAAGATGAGTAGATGGGGGGTTGGACCGGTGTTTGCTTTCTTGTCTGTTATCTATGGAATACTGGTGTTGGCAATCAGCCGCTATTTTCATCCTGTTTTTCAGATTCCTTTCATACCGTATCGGTTATTGGGGATCACAGGAGTTGTGCTGATACTTATCGGGGTGCCTTTCTTCATCATTTCCGTAAAAACCGTAACCAGGGCATATAATGCCGATGCGCTTGTGACCCAGGGTATTTTCAGATGTTGCCGCCATCCTCTGTATAGCTCATGGGCGGTCTTTATTGTACCGGGAATGGTCCTTTTGGTGAACAGCTGGATAGGGCTGACCGCACCACTCTTCATGTACTTCTTATTGCGGAGGCTGGTAATAAGAGAGGAAACATACCTGGAAGAGGTTTTCGGGTCCGAATATGCTGAGTATAAAAAGAAGGTTCCCTGCATTCTGCCGTTCGGCTTCCTAAGACAATCGGACAGAAAGGCTGATTCAGCCGGCAAAGACGGCTGAACCTGGTGTTGGCTGAACTACCGGGATGAGAACAGTGAAGGAAGCCTTGAGAAATCAGATTATTGATGCAGTTGCGAGGTATCAGGATGATATTTCCAATTCACCTGGAAGCTCAATTTAGCATTACACCTTTCAGGATTGAGGAGGTGACATGAGACCAGCATTAATTATCGTAGATATGCAAAACGACTATTTTTCTGGTGGAAAGATGGAGCTTGCCGGCATAGAGGAAGCCGCTAAGAATGCCCGACATGCCCTTGAGCTGTTTCGTGCCAGGAATTTACCGATCTTTCACATCCAGCATGTATCAGACAGGGCTGGTGCAACTTTTTTCTTGCCGAATACTGATGGGGTCGAGATACAGGAAAATATGGCCCCCAAGAAGGGCGAGCATCTCATTCAAAAACACTTCCCAAATTCCTTCAGAGATACTTCTTTGAATGAACAACTCAAAAATCTTGATATAGAGGAAGTTGTGATTTGCGGCGCTATGACTCACATGTGCATCGACACGACAGTAAGAGCCGCTTCTGACTTGGGATTTCGCTGTCTTGTGATATCGGATGCCTGTGCAACGAAAAATTTGGAATTTGGAGGGGCTGCCATCGAAGCGCGGCAGGTGCATGCGGCGTTCATGGCTGCGCTTTCCAATGCCTTTGCCCAGGTTATAGAGGCAAATATGCTCGAAAGCCTCCTGGTATGACCATGTCTTTCAGCAGAGCGCAAAGTCCTGAGTGAGATGCTGCCCGAGGGTGACTCCACCAACGGGCTGGCTGATAGACCGAAAAGCAGGCAAGAGCATTGATGAACAAAACAATTCCACACCTTAAGCGCTGGAAGACGACATAGCCGAACCCGGCGCTGAACCCAGACGAGTGAGTCTCCTCCCGCAGAGAGGGGGGCATCAGATGCTTCTCGCAGGATGCTCAGGGAGGGAGCCTTTTCTGGAGTGACTGGTGAGAGGGCGCCGTCTTTTCGTGACTTATCAGTGGGGGAACCCGCAGCTCGACGAAGTCGAGAATGCGGAGGGGGCAGCTATCCCACGCTGATAAGTCACTGAAAAGACCAGCTCGGAGCCTCGGAACGGAAGAAATGGCTCCATCCCTGAGCAGCGCGGCCCCGTCAGACCTTTACGAGTTCGTAGTCGAGGTTTCCCAGCCCGATCTTCTGCGCGTATTCCAGTTGCAGGAGATGGTGCTGCTTGGGGTGAACCTCTTTGAAAATCTCTTTCCCGCAGGAGGCGTTCACGAGGTCGAGGCTCGCCTTATCGACGGCCACCGGGTCGGTCGAAGCGAAAATCCCCACATCAGGGGCAATCCGCCGGGTCCCAAAACGCCAGCAATCACATTCCTTGTTTATCCGCAACGCAAAATTCAGGAAACCGGCCTTGCCTTTCTTGTCCTTCAGAATCGCATAGGTATACTCAACCATCTTCTTCTGGACCTCATCTCCTGCCCCGAAATCGATAAAAATCGCCATGTTTGGACAGGCCGCCACGCAGCTTGCGCACCCGATGCACTTCTCCTTGATCAGTACCGCTCTGTCGTCCGCTATATAGATGGCATTTACGGGGCAGACTTTTTCGCACTCACCGCAGCCAACGCACTTGTCTTCATAGAAATTAGGGGCCGCATCACAGTGCTGGGCCAGCTTGCCTTCCCTCGTTGCGCACCCCATGCCGATGTTTTTCAGAGTCCCGCCAAAACCCGTCAGGCCATGGCCCTTAAAATGCGTCACGGCAATGAAGGCATCGGCATCCACGAAACAGCGGCCCACCTTGGCCGTTTTGATGAACTGCTGATCGATCTGAACTTCCGTGACATCTTCCTTTTTGTTCTCGTCAGGGATGAAGATGTCTGCGCCCACAGCCTCTCTTGTGAAGCCGTGCGCCGTGGCGACTCCCAGATGATCCTTGGAATTGAGCCGTTTGCCGCGATAAAGCGTGTTGGCGTCCGACAAAAAGGGGACGGCGCCTTCCTCGGCTATCTCATCACAAATGAGCCGCAGGTGAGCGGGCCTGACAAAAGCGTCGGTGCCCTCCTCTCCGAAGTGTAACTTCACGCCCACTTTCTTGACCTCTTCGGCAAAAACCAGCACCCTGCTTTCATCCAGGAGCAACCTCAACTTGCCGTTGACGGCACTGATGTCCTCTGCATCCTCAACCGGTACGAAATACACTTTACTCTTCATTTGATCCACCTCACAGTAGCCAGGAATGGCGTATTCATAGAACAACTTGAAAAGTAAGTCTAGAATACCTTGGCTTCCTTTTCAATCAGAAATCCCTTTAATAACTTGACACCTCTGATATTTAAACGTACGATATGGCGTACGCTTGAGTACGGAGGTAAAAAAAATGTCTACCCTTACAGCAACCGAGGCGAGAAAACGACTCTATACCCTTGTGGATGATGTGGCGGAGTCCCATGATCCAATCCAAATTGTTGGGAAGCGAAACTCGGCTGTCCTCGTGTCTGAAGAAGATTGGAGAGCTATCCAAGAAACATTGCACCTGTCATCGATCCCACAAATGAGGGAATCCATTCGTGAGGGTTTGAAGACTCCAGTTGAAGAGTGTGAAGAGGAGCTTGACTGGTGAATTGGCGTCTGGTTTATACGAAACAAGCCAAAAAAGATGCAAAAAAACTCTCTCGTTCTGGTTTGAAGCCACAAACTGAACGCCTCTTAGCCATTCTTAAAGAGGACCCCTATCGCACACCGCCACCATATGAGAGATTGGTTGGTGATCTATCCGGTGCATGTTCCAGAAGAATTAATATCCAGCATAGAATGGCCTACCAAATCCTCGATGATATCAAAACAGTTAAGGCTATTCGTATGTGGACCCATTATGAATAATAACCTGTTTCGTCGAACATCAGCTTGGAGAAGGATGCTCATTCCGCTGCGCTCCATTCGCGCCTTTCAAGCTGGGTGTTCGCCATCAAGGAGACGCATGCTTCGAAATGCAAAAATCCGTTTTCGCGCGGTCATCGGTCCGAGTCTGACAACAGCAATTCGTTGAATCCAGTGGAAAAAGAAGATATGAAGAGCCGTAATGCCCTAAATGCGTTCTTGCTGTCCAATCCCTTCTATCGGGGTACGGTTGAGAAGATTATTCTGGTTGCAACAGGAATATGCGGATTGGTTTTTTCCTGGAAAACATTCCCCATTTTCCCGTTGTCACATATGCTGGGCGCTATTCTGATCCTCCTGGCTTATGTGTCTCACCTGTGGGCGCATAAGAAGCATAGACAGGCACATGAAAAATCGCAGCAAATAAAGGCCATCGTGACCACCGGCGTCTTTTCGAAAATTCGTCATCCCTTATATCTCAGTCTCGTTTCCACGAATATAGGAATTGCTCTTGCCTTCGGGGTTATGACGACTACTGCCTTAGCCTTGCTGTCGATTATTCATTGGATCTTAACCGCACTAAAAGAAGAAGAGGCATTAATGAATCGATTCCCGATCGAGTATGCAGAATATAAGCAACGGGTTCGATGGCGCATGATTCCATGGATATTCTGACGGGATAGGAACAGAAGCCTGTTGCAGCGTTATATTTTCAAAGCCTGTTTTCACAAAAACCCTACAATCCTTTTACGAAGGCAATCTGAAATGTCCAATGTTGACCTGTCTGTTATCGGCACAAAAACAGAACCGATTGTGTTTGAATACACCTGGAAAGACGTAGTGCTGTACAATATCGGCGTCGGCGCCGGTGAAAAAAATCTGGCCTTCGTGTATGAGAATGCTCCCGGCGGGCTTAAAGTTTTGCCCAGTTTTTGTGTTGTGCCGGCCATGAAGGCCTTCCCGTATCTCGGTGATAATATTGAATGGTCGCTGATGCTCCACGGCGAACAGATTATCCGGCTTTCACAACCGCTTGCACCGCAGGGCAGGATAATTCAGGTAGGCGAAGTCCTGAATATCTATGACAAAGGCAAGGGCGCCGTCTTTCGGATTCGGATCAAAGGCCAAACGGAGGACGAAAAAAATCTCTACGAGGCGGAATGGTCCATCTTTTATCTGCACGCCGGCGGTTTTGGCGGAGATCCCGGACCCAGGGCGGAGAGGATTCCTCCGCCCGAGGGAAGAGAACCGGATTTCAGCATAACCGAGAAGGTCGCTGAAAACCAGGCTGTCATCTATCGCCTGAGCGGGGACTACAATCCGCTCCATCTCGACCCGGAAGCAGCCAGGCGGGGCGGCTTTGACCGTCCTATTTTACATGGCCTCTGCACATATGGGTTTGCAACCCGCGCGATCGTCAACGAACTGCTTGATGGTGATGTCACCCGGCTGAAAGAATTCAGCGCCCGCTTTACAGGTGTCGTTTATCCGGGTGATACGTTGACAACGGAAGGATGGAAATCGGGTGAAGGGTATGTTATTCAGGCCAGAACCTGCAGATCCGTCGTATTGAGCAATGCCCGGGTGCTCATAGAATGAGTAATTTGGATCGTTATCTGCTTACCTATATTGGGGATAGATGATGGAATTCAAACCGATCAATCTCAAAGAGAAATTATCCAAATTTTCGGACCATTGGGCACCTAGAATTATCGCTCAAATGAACGACTACCACCTTAAGGTCGTCAAGTTTCAGGGAGAATTTGTATGGCACAGTCATATTGATACGGATGAAGTCTTCATGGTCCTCGATGGCGAGATGTCGATTGCCTTTCGAGATGGTTCAGTAGAGCTGAAAGCAGGCGAATTGTTCGTGGTACCAAAGGGCGCAGAGCATAGACCTTTTGCCGAGAAGGAATGTAAAGCAATGCTTATTGAACCGGCCGGTACTATTAATACCGGCGGTGCCGGCGGTGGAATGACAGCCGACGACAATATATGGATATAAAAAGCAGATAACCCTGTCAGCGGATAGCAAAAAACCGCGCTCGGAGCGGCGCTTTTCGGCCCGAGGTCACACGCGCGGCGCCGGTCGGCGTATTGCGACGAATAGCATATGAATGTCAACCTGCGGACCTCTCACGTGAATACGTATGAATGCAAGCCCTGAGAATATTACCACATGGTCCCCCCTGCTCAGGCCGGTATTCCGGACACTGTGGATCGCCACGATTGTTTCCAGCATCGGGACCTGGATGCAGGGCACCGCTTCGGCCTGGTTGATGACATCCCTTACGTCTTCGACGCTGATGGTTGCCCTGGTTCAGACCTCGACCACCTTGCCGGTTTTTCTTCTCGCCCTGCCGGCCGGTGTTTTTGCCGATGTGTTCAACCGACGCCGGCTGCTGCTTTTCACCCAAAGCTGGATGCTCACCGCAGCTGCAGCCCTTGGGTGGCTGACTCTTTCCGGTCTGACCACTCCTTGGCTGCTGCTTATCCTCACCCTTCTGCTTGGTCTCGGGGCCGCCATAAACGCGCCTTCCTGGCAGGCGATTGTGCCCGAGTTGGTGTCGCCACCGGAGATCCCGTCCGCGGTCGCGCTCAACAGCGTAGGATTTAATGCATCCCGAGCCATCGGCCCGGCGCTCGGCGGTCTGGTCCTCGGGGCCTTCGGCGCAGGCGTGGCTTTTCTCATGAATGCCGCGTCGTTTCTGGGGGTCATGGCGGTTATCTTCTTGTGGCGGCAAGCCCCGCGGGAAAGCTCTCTGCCGACCGAGCACATCATCGGCGCAACCCGGACAGGCATTCGCTACGTGCGGCACGACCCTGCACTACGCGCCGTGTTGATCCGCGTCGTCTCATTTATTACCTGCGCCAGCGCCCTCATGGCGCTTCTACCGCTGGTCGCTCGCAAAGAACTTGGCCTCAGTTCCGAAGGCTACGGCTATTTATTGGCTTTTTTCGGCGCAGGTGCGGTAGCCGGGGGAGTGGTTTTGCAGGGCCTGAGGCGAAAATCTTCAGCGGACTTGCTGATCGCCCTGGGAACGCTGGTTTTTGCGGCGGCCCTGATTGTGGTGGCCTATGTCCATATCTTCGCCGTGGTGTGCACGGCGCTGGTCGGCGCGGGAGCGGCCTGGCTGGCATTGATTTCAAGCTTCAACAGCAGCGTTCAGACAGTCGTCCCTTCCTGGGTAAGAGGCCGGGCATTGTCCATGTACATGCTGGTGCTCTTCGGCGGCATCGCAGCTGGAAGTGCTGTCTGGGGAACGGCTGCGGCATTTCTCGGACTTCCTCTGGCGCTTGCCGCGGCAGCCGCCACCCTCCTTCTCGGCTTCGCGGCCACGGCCGCCTATCATTTGCCGGATGTCACGACATTGGACCTCAGCCCGTCAATGCATTGGCCGGCGCCTGCTGCAGCGATCCAGCCGCACCCGGAGAAAGGTCCCGTCTTGGTCATGATCGAATATCTCATAGATCCCGCACAGGCGCACCCGTTTAAACTCGCTATGAAAAAGATGCGGAGCTTTCGTCTTCGGGAAGGCGCCATGCGCTGGAGACTCTTCGTCGACGCGGCCGAACCTCGACGATACCTGGAAACCTTTATGCTGGAATCCTGGATCGAGCATCTGCGGCAGCATGAAAGGGTGACCGTTGCGGACCGCGAACTGGAAAAGACCGTTCACGCGTTTCACACCGGGCCCGAACCACCCGTTGTCAGCCATTTCCTGGGGGAGACCCTGCCCAAGGAAGGTGAACATCGGACCTGATTTTCCCTGGGGTTTCGAAAGCGTTCCTATGAGAACGGAACCGTAGGCTGAGAGCAAGCAGGCATTACATACTCGGTTATGTGTGGCACATTACTCATAGGTGGCATAGACTAAGGAAAAGCTCGGCCTTCAAGGTGAAAAGGCGTAAAGTGGTTGGGCTCTGACAACCGAACAGCGCCACCCTTTTTGTTGAGATTTTGAAATAATCAGGACAGTTATTGGGAGCTCTGAGTGACTATGGAACACAACAGTATGCAAAGTGATTTTTCCTTTAGGATTTTACCGGTGATTGAAAAACGGGTATTCAGGATGGGTATTGCCGGCAACTACGGAATAGATTCTTCTGATGTCGAATGGGCCGCGGAGCAGGGGGCCAATTACTGGGTCTGGGGCGCCAGTTTTAAAAAAGTCACCGCAGGGATCAAGGAAGTAATCAGAAAAGACAGAGAGAAGAATGTGGTGGCACTGCTTGGCTGGGGGTTCTTTGGCCGGAAGGTACGCCGAAGTGTTGAAAAAGCTCTGCTAAAATTAGATACCGATTACCTGGATGTTTTCATACTGGGGTGGCTGGGACGCACCTCAATTTACAGCCAGGGGATTGTCGATTCATTGTTGAAGCTTAAACAGGAAGGCAAGATTAAGGCTATCGGAACCAGCATCCATGACCGGAAACGGGCCGGACAATTGGCCCTGGATTCAGAGCTCGACCTGCTGATGATTCGCTATAATGCCAAACACACCGGAGCGGAAGAGGATATCTTCCCGCATTTAAAAAAGCGGCATCCTGCTGTTGTCAGTTATACGGCGTTGGCGTGGCAGCAGCTAATAAACCCGGTGAAAGGGATCGAAATGGTCCCCTGGCCGGACAGCAGCGAAAAGGCTCAAGTACCTCCTTTGACGCCTGAACTCTGCTACAGATTCGTGTTGTCAAATCCTCATGTTCATGTGGTTCTGACCGGTCCGAAAACCAGGGAGCAGCTGATGGGAAATCTACGAGCGATGCAGCAGGGGCCCTTGACTCCGGAAGAATTGAACTGGATTCGACAATATGGAAAACTGATCAGATCCAAGAAAAGATTTGATTATGTTAAATAGTCCATACCACGAGCAAACGAGGAAAAGGGACGGATTTAAGCGAAAAAGGGGACACTCGCCACCTCGCGGCCTGTAAAGCGCAACGTTCGGGAGATAAAAAAGATGATTGAAGTGACGCCTATAGGAATCATTCACACGCCCTTCCTGGAACTCGAAGGTATGCCCATTCAGCCTGCCGGTGCGGTCGGTGTGAAAGGCACAATCGAGGTATTTGAAGAATTCCGAGCCGGATTGAAAGATCTCGAAGGATTCTCGCACATCATACTTCTCTATGTTTTTCACCTCAGCAAAGGATTCAATTTGGAAGTAATTCCTTTCCTGGATAACGTGTCCAGAGGAGTGTTCGCAACACGCGCTCCCAAAAGGCCCAATCCCATCGGGATCTCATTGGTTCAACTTGATGCAATCGAGAACGGCATGCTTCACGTCAAGGATGTTGACATTCTGGACGGCACGCCTCTTCTCGATATCAAACCTTACGTACCGGAGTTTGACAATCGTCAGGGAGTGCGCACGGGATGGCTTGAACATGCCAGGGACAGGGTCTCAAAACAAAAATCAGATGATCGCTTCAAATAGAATCACCGACAAATCACTCCACGGGACCTTATGCATCGGAGCCCCATCAAACCTCTTAGAATCCTATTCTCAGAAGGCTCGAGCCTGACCGCGCGTGAATTCCTCAGCGTACTGGGGCCCGCCGGTCACCACATCGTAATTGTCGACCCAAACCCGGCATGCATTTGTCGATTCAGCCGCTGGACAAGGCGGATACACCACGCTCCCGCTCCGGGGCTTGATCCTATGGGCTACCTCGCGGCTGTCAACGCTTCACTCTTAGAAGGGCACTTCGATGTCCTCCTGCCCACCCATGAACAAGCATGGTTATTCGCAGCGGGCAGCAGCCTGCTGGGACCCCGCGCGCGCGTGGCGGTTGCACCGGCACACGCGTTTTCCCAGGTTGAAAGCAAGATCGAATTTGCGCGCCTGCTCGATGATGCCGGCCTTCCACAGCCGAAATGGGGATTGGCTGCTTCTGAGGACGAACTCGAGAAGTGGAAACCTCCCTTCTATCTCAAGGCGCCGTTCAGCACTGCCGGAACAGGCGTGCGCCGAGTGTCGAATGACGGAGACGCGAAGGACGCTTTCACGGCTCTCCGGACTTCGTGGCACGAAGGCCCGATCATGGTGCAGGCCGTGTCAGGGGGGCCGGTACGCGCAGGTGCAGGCACTTTTCGATCGCGGGCACCTGATCGCTGCTCATACGAGTGCTCAAACGGCGGTCGGCATCGGTCCGAGTGCGGCCGGTCGCATAAGCGTAGATCATCCTTTTGTCCGGCACGACGTCGCTGCTCTGGGCGAACGTCTGAACTGGCACGGCGGCATAACGCTTGACTATCTGTTTAGCGGGCGCGACTATGCGTACATCGAATGCAATCCACGAACGGTGGAGCCGGCAAATGCGGCTGCGAGCGGCGTTGACTTGCCTGGGTTGCAACTTCGCCTCTCGCTTGGAGAGCATCCCGATCCGGTTCCATCAGGGCAGGCAGGGGTGCGCACCCACAGCTCGCTCGCGATTGTCCTCGGCACTGCCGCTTATCGTCGTTCCGGCGCGGCGGTCCTTCGGGAAGCCCTTTGCCTGGCCTTCCATCGCGGCCCGTACAAACGAAGCCGCGAATGCCTTACGCCCGTTTTCGCTGACTTCCCGAGTTTGATCCCGCTCGCAATGGTGACCGGACGTGCCTTATTCTCGCCCGTCTCTGTTGAACGGTTTGCCGCCTCGGCAGTGAAGGCGTACTCGGTAACGCCGGAAGCAATCGAACGGGTTACAAAAATGGCGTCGGACGCAAGAGGACCTGACCATATATCGAGCGACGCTCAGATGTGTTGCAAAAACAGGGCGTCGAACATGGTTTAACCAAGTGCCGCTTCCGACGCTGCTCCGCCGCGCCGGAGAGCACCACATTGGGCACGCCGGCATAAGAGGCTTCATAGAAAAAAGGCGCGTGCTTTTGGCAAAACCAAGGACTTGAAAACGGGGATATCATGAAAGAATTTAAAGGCAAGGTCGCAGTAGTCACCAGCGCAGCGAACGGCATCGGAAGGGCGATAGCCGAGCGGTGTGATCGGACGCGAAGATGCGCTGGTTTTAGGAGGTTTGGGGACGGCAACATTTCCCGGCTATCCGGCTGTCATCATGAAATACACCAATCTGATATCATAGAGGGGAACTATGGAACATGTTTACAGCTGCACCGGACATGAATTGAAGATCCCAAATATCGTCGGCAGTCAGGGAGTGTATCTGTTTGATGATAAAGGAAAGCGCTTCATGGACTTGGAATCGGGAGTCTGGTGCATTTCCATCGGGCACAGAAACGAGCAGATTAACAGAACCATCACGAAGCAGATTGATTCCTTGATGCACGCTGGGTTTTGCTATTCCAATCAGATCCTTGAAGAATCATCAAAATCGATCCTGGATATCACTAATTTTATTAACGGGAAGTGCGTCTT
>Ga0315535_1000181_pt1 | contig 42119 bp, 31 predicted proteins | sample SalMarSW160220MG_2_FD_203092 | JGI IMG/M metagenome (GOLD analysis project Ga0315535, IMG submission 203092) | Salt marsh sediment microbial communities from the Plum Island Ecosystem LTER, Massachusetts, United States - Salt Marsh Sediment SW1602-20 ... | reverse complement strand
TGATATTCCAAACTCCTCATCCTTCAAATCATGTATAAAGGTATTTACCTTACTTTCAAGCTGCGGTTCATCGGTTCCTTTGTCAAGCAGCAGGTAAGTCAGGAAGTTGGCAGGAAACCAGCTTTCTGTTTTTGAATCTTCAAGGTTGGCAAAGGATGCAAGAAAATCAAACCGTATCTGTGAATTATCCGGTGGGTCAGCGGCAACACCTGTAACTGTATAATGCTGCTTTCCGTTGATCAGCAGGCTTTTTCCCATGGGATCTGCAGATCCAAAATATTTTGCAGCAACGGACTTCGTCAGAATAATTTTTCCCGGGGCGTTAAGCGCAGTATATTTGTCTCCTTCAACCAGGGGAAAGGAAAAAATATTTAAAAAGCCTGAATCAACAAACAGGAAATTCTCTTCATTAAACAGAGCTTCCTCGCTTTTTACAACTTCTGAATGTTTTGATATCCTGGTGAATGATTTCACCAGTGGAAAGTTCCTTTGAAGTTCAGGTCCCAGTTTTGTTCCGGTAAGCGACCATGTTTCCTCGTTTCCATTAATTGACACATCAAATGATACCCTGACTATTTCATCGGCGTTTTTGTTGAAACGGTCATAACTGTACTCTGAAAAAGCATATAAAGCAATCAGGATAAAACAGATCATGGCCACAACAAGGCTGAGTAATTTGATCATTGATGTGATTTTGTTCCGGAAAAACCTGCGAAATGCTATTATAACATAGTTTTTTATCATAGGTGTCTTTATTATTATACAGGTTATTAATTTCCTATTCTTTTGATTATCATATCTTTATCATTACCTGGATCGAAATATTCTTCCTGCTATTTTCACTCCTGGTAAGTGTTGAAATGTAATTTGCCAATTCTATGCCAAAAATATAAGTATCTGAAATACAGTATATAAAGATACGTATTTTATGGATCATGTATAATAATTTTACAGCTATCCGTAAAATATCTTGACATATTGATTTATATATTAAGTCTGGTAATTTTACTCCATCCATTTGAATTTATTCTTATAGCTGCCTGTTAAATACATATTCCTGCAACTCTTCATTCTTCTTTATATCAATGTTCTGTTATTATAAATAGCGACAGTTACATCCTTCTCCATTAAACATGTAATCCATAAACAAATAAATGAACAAGCGCAGTTTATATTTGTTATTAGTCTAAATAAGCATAAGTAATTTACATATGAGATTTCTTAAGATCTGACAGTAATATTTTTAACACAAACTCACAGGAGTTCTCGAGTACTTTGTTCTTTGAAAATAAGGTGTAACAATCTGATTGTTATTTCTTTATTATATAAATCATTACTTCCTTATCCTAGAATAGCTTTAACCTAAAAACATGACCCCATGAAAATATCTTTACTCGGATCCGATTTTTACTCAGCCAAAATTCCGCATTACGTGAAGAATATGTTACTTCTGGCTGTTTTTTTTGTAATCTCCAGCTTGGGCCTGTTTGCCCAGAAATCGAAAGATGTTCAAATAATCCTGGAGTGTGTGGAATATATAGGCAATGGTAAATATGTCGCAAATTTTGGTTATGATAACCCTAATAAGAATGACGTTATAGTCCCCGATACAAGTAGTTCTCTTATATATGACGGGGGAAATAAGAAGGTCAAGGCACTTAACGATTTTAAACCCGGACGTAAGGTAAATGCCTTCAACGGAGTATTTACAAGTAAGGAAAGAGTGTTATGGCATGTTATATTGCCAAATGGAAATGTAAAGGATGTTACTGCCAGCATCAATTCTAATCATTGTACCGATCAGAACAATATTTATCCTTATTACACACCTCCTCCGGGAGGCAAGATTACCAATTCTGTCATAGGTCCTGAGCTTACATCACTCTATAACAGCTATGTGGCCACCGGTACAGCAAAAAGTGATTATATTTTCCAGATAAAGGATGGAACTGTGCTTATTGAAGTAAAGGCAATAAGCGGATATTACAGTTCTGTTCTGAGTTTACTGGTTCAGAGTTTTGGTTTTACAGTTGAATCAGAAGATGCTGCAAACGATAAGGTAACAGGATGGTTTCCCATAGGGAGCCTTTTGTCGCTAAACAACTATGCTTCGAGCATAGAATATGCGCAGCCGGTATTCCAGACTATTATAAACAATAGCGGTCTCGCAATAGACCTGGGAGATTTTTCGATGCGTTCCGACTATCTGAGGAACGGTTATGATATATCCGGAAAGGATGTTAAGGTAGGAGTTATATCAGACAGTTATAATTCCCAGGGAGGGGCCGACATTGATGTTTCCAACGGGGATCTTCCAGGGGCCGGCAATATAGACGGAGACTTCCAGGAGGTACAGGTTATAAAGGACTATCCGTATTCATATACCCCACTGTCAGATGAGGGACGGGCAATGCTCCAAATTGTTCACGATATAGCCCCCGGTGCGGACCTGGCTTTCCGGACCGGATATATCAATCCGACTGATATGGCTGTCGGAATTGATGAACTGGCTAATGCCGGATGTAATGTTATTGTGGACGATATAACATATATCACAGAACCATTCTTTCGTGACGGACCTATTTCACAGGCCATTGATGCTGTGACTGCCAGGGGAGTATCATATTTCTCTGCTGCCGGAAACTTTGGAAGCAAATCTTATTCCGCTGTTTATTCACCTTATTCGGGAAAAGCCCCGAAGAATGTTCCGGGCACACCTCATGATTTTGGAGGGGGAGATATATATCAGAACATTAGTCTGGTAGAAGGTGATTACATCATCGTACTTCAGTGGGATGATGACCAGCATGCAAAGAATGATTTTGATATCTACCTTTCCGACGAGAGCGGAACCACTCTCTTCGGTTTTAACAGGGATAACATTGGAAAAGAACCGATAGAAATATTACCTTTCTCGGTAAGAGGAGGTAACGCCACAACCAATATTCTTATATCAAGAGCCTCCGGAACAGACAACGTCCGTTTAAAATATGTTGTTTTCAGGGGAGATATATCGATAAACGAATACGGCACAGGCACATCTACAATAGTGGGTCATGCTGATGCAACAGGAGCAAATACGGTGGGAGCAGTTAAATATGATAACACACCATATTATGGTGTCAATCCACCTACGATAGCATCATTTTCCTCTACAGGGGGCACACCGGTTAATGGCACAGTACGGCAGAAACCCGATTTCACTGCACCCAATGGAGTTAATACCACAGTCAAGCTCAGCAATTATGATCTCGATGGCGACGGTAACTTTGATTTCTTTGGTACATCAGCAGCAGCTCCTCATGCTGCTGCAGTGGCCGCCCTATTAATAGAAGCAGGCAGGAAATTTGCAGAATATACCATGTCACCCGAAGAGATAAGGCAATTACTACGAAGCACTGCAATTGATATGGATCAGCCTGGATTTGACTATATCTCCGGTTACGGATTCATAAAGGCTGATGCGGCTGTGTCAACGTTTGCCTCGGCCAAACCGGTGCTGTCTGATCTTGAAGTACCGGAAGGAACAACACCGGGTACGGAAAGCTTTACAGTCGGTGCACATGGGCAGTATTTCTCAGACAACACTGTGATATTAATTGATAGTGTTGCACTTCCGACAGTTTTCGTAAGTGATACACTTGTGGAAGCAACCGTACCTGTATTTAGTGGCAACCCTGAATTACTGGCATATACGCCACCAAAATCAGTAAGTAATCTTGACGGTGGATATTCCAATCCAAAATATTTCTTTGGTGTACCAAAAAAGGTTATTACAATTACTGCAAATGGTGTGAATAAAAAATATGGGGAATCACTTCCTGCATTCACATATTCCATTGATGTTGATGGAGATACATTGAATGCCATTGATTTTACCCCGGAGGAGCTTACCAGGATCACTGATGTTCAGTATGAAAGCTCCGTGACCTCTACCAGCGATGTTGGCACCTATAAGATAAGGCCATACCTGTCTCCGTCTATAGGTTCAATAACAGATACTTCCGATCCCGGATATGCTGTTGACAGCCTTTTATCGGCAGAATATGAGTTACAGTTTGTTGACGGAACATTAACAATAAGAAAAATATCCATAAAAATTTCTCCTGAGAATGTTGATGTGACATACGGATCAAACCTTACAGCTTCACAGATAACATTTAATTATGAAATTGCGGACGACTCGGATATTTCAGAAACAGACAAAGCTGCAATCATTGACCTTGCAAGAACAGAACATCACCAGGCTCTTACCGACGGGTTATTACTCGTTGACGGAACAACAATTTATAATGGTATTCCACTCATAAACGGAATTCCCCTGATCAATGGCATACCTCTTATCAACGGTACAGCTGTTGTTGACGGTACAACTGTCACCGTTCAGAACGGTACAACCTATATTAACGGAACCCAGGTTCCCAATGGTATTCCGCTTATTAATGGTATCCCGCTCATAAATGGTATCCCGTTGATAAATGGCATGGATATAACAGAAGGAAAGGCACTGGTCAATGGGGTTGTAATAGAAGTCAATAATGGCAGTATGGTCAAAATCGGCGACACAGTCTTATCCAATGGAATACCCCTGATCAACGGGATTCCCCTGATCAATGGTACTGCAGTTGTTAACGGGACAACAGTATCTGTTGAGAACGGGATAACCTACGTTAATGGAACACAGGTTCCAAATGGTATTCCTTTGATAAACGGGATACCTCTTATAAATGGCATCCCGTTAATAAATTCAGTTGACATTGTTGAAGGTTCAGCCATGTTCGCAAGCCAGGAAGTAACTGTTAAGAATGGTATTCCCCTTATAAACGGGATCCCGCTGATCAATTCAAATACTGTAACAAACGGTATCGCTCTTATCAATTCAAACAACAGCTTTGAATATGTGAATCTTGAAAACATGAATATGCTTGTCAGCAACAATGCACTCAGTAATTCCCTTGCTTCTATCAATGGAATACCATTAATAAACGGTATTCCGCTGATAAACGGAATTGATGGTAATATTTCGGATGAATCGATGATACTGGCTGCCAACCATACTTCACCTGACGGAAGTGTGACCGATGAGAATGGCAACACTCTGTCAAACGGCATCCCCCTGATAAACGGGATTGCTCTTATCAACGGAATACCTCTTATTAACGGGACTCCCCTGATCAATGGCATACCATTAATAAATGGTATACCTCTTATCAACGGGATACCTCTTATAAATGGCATCCCGCTTATAAACAGCAGCACAATAAATTCCGAAAGTAACAGTAATGCCATCCTTATCTATGATGGTACGGACCTTTCACAGGATACTGCCGGTGCTTCAATTGATTTCAGACCAATAAGTTTTGTTACGGGAAATACGGTTGGTTATCACTGGATAATTCCTGCTACCTACCTGTCGAAGGATTTCAATGTTACTTACGGACTTGGTCTGGTTAATGTTGAGCCGGCTTCATTATCCGTTAAAATTGACAGCGTCACTAAAGTATATGGTTCACAGGATCCTGAATTTACATATCATATAACCGACGGCACCTTATTCGGAAATGACAGCATAACCGGGGAAGCTTCCAGGGAACCTGGTGACTCAACGGGCAGTTATATTATTAATAAAGGTACATTGACGGCTGGTCCTGATTACTTAACTACATTTACAAACGGTTTGCTGACAATTACCCCTGCACCTTTAACTGTCCAAATTGATGATGCTTCAAAAACTTATGGTTCACCGGATCCTGAATTCACTTTTAGTATAACTGAAGGACAGCTTTACAGTACTGACACTATAACCGGGCATCCCATGAGGACAGACGGAGAATCAGCAGGAACCTACCCGATAGGAAAGGGAAGTCTTACCGTCGGCCCGGATTATGATCTTTCTGTAATTGAGGGTCTGTTTACTATTAACAAGGCCGAACTGGTAATAAAGGCAGACGATAAATATATATATGCCGGGGATACATTGCCTGATATGACGTATACCTATTCAGGATTTGTATTTTCCGATTCTCCTCTTACTGTTTTTGCTGATGACGAGCCGGGTTATAATCTTGACCCTGAATATAACGGGGACCCCGGTGAATACCAGATAATGCCTTATGCAACAACAGACAATTATTTTATAACAGCTGTTCCCGGTTATTTATATGTTAATCCATCGGGTAATACTGTTAAGGCAATAAAACCGATCCTGTTGTGCGTGGATGAACTTACAGGTGATCCGTCGGGATTTACATACCTGGCGCATTTTGCCTATGAAAACAAGAATGATGTCAAAGTATACATTCCGGTCGGACCGAATAACCTGTTGACCGGAAAGGGAACATTCAGTGCTGTTAATCAACCTACAGTTTTTGTACCTGGCGGTGGTACTTTCGATGTACTTTTCGATGGTTCAAAACTTGTATGGACTGTTCAGAGCCGGGAGAGGGATGGTAAGCAGGCCTCCGTTGCTTCTGATGCCAGCTCCAGTTCCGCGAGGTGTAAAAGTCAGTCGGCCCGCTCTCTTCAGACCATGATAATCGAAAATAAGGACAGTGAAGTTAACCTTATAGAAAAGGATAATGTTTATCCGAATCCCGTAACCGATAAGGTCACTTTGGAATCAAACGGAATACAGTCAGACTCAAGGGTGGAAGTAACTGACCAAAGAGGTACCGGGTATACGTTTACAATAATATCCAGGTATGAGAATCATCTCGAGCTGGATCTGTCAGCATTGCCTCCGGGATGGTATATTATCAGAGTTAGTTCCGGCCTTCTTGTAAAGCAGTTTAAGATAATCAAGAACTAAACGGTGATCCTGCGTAAGTATTAACTAAATTGAAAATCCGGTGTTTTATATATTATGAAAATTCTCCGAATATTAATTATTCTGTTGTTCTCCGGAACAATAGTCAATACCTACGCCCAGGATAAACCTGATCTTAAATCATTGATTAAAGAGGTAAATGCAAGGCAGGATGATACTATCAAGGTCAATATGCTGATCCATATTTGTGATAGTCTGTACAGGACAAAGCCTGATGAAACTATAAAATATGCTCTGGAAGCACAGGATCTTTCAAAAAAGCTCAAATTCAGGAAAGGGGAGGCCTATGCAGAAAAGTACTTAGGCATGGGATATTACATCAAAGCTGATTATATAAAGGCTAATGATCATTTTCAGCAGGCACTTAGCATTTTTGGATTAATTCACGATAAAGTGGGACAATCCAATATGTTAAGCAACCTTGGAGCACTTTACAATAATAAGGGAGCAGATGCGAAAGCACTTGATTATTTCTTTCAATCATTAAGCATAGCTGAAGATATAGGAGATACCCTGAGGATACTTACTGCCAATATAAATATTGGCAATGTTTATTCAAGTAAAGAGGTCACGGCTGATACGGCCATGGGATATTTTGAGAAGGCACTTAACCTGGCTGAAAAAATAAATAACTATGATGCAATAGGTACAGCCAGTGTGAACCTGGGTGATCTATATTTCTTAAAGGGCGATTATGATGTTGCTTTATCGTACTTTGAAAGATCTTTAAAAGCATTTAAAAAGACTAATTCAGGGAATTTGCCTTACACCCTGAACTATATCGGTAAGGTATATGCTAAGCGGAAAGACTATGCCAGTGCCCTTTTATATCAAAAAGAAGCTCTTCATTTTTCTGAGAAGGCCAATTCTACTTTTGAAGTTGCACAGGCAATCATAGCAATGGCCAATACATATAGCCTTGAAGGTAAAACAGATTCAGCGCTGATCCTGTATAAACATGCAGAAAAGATAGCAGGTCAGATTGGTGCCAGAAATGAGCGGGAGATAACATACAAGGAGCTGGCAGCCATATATGCACTTAAGAAGAATTACAAAAATGCGTTCGAGTATCAGATCATGGCGTCAAATTTAAAGGATACAATAAATTCTTTATCAAGTCAGAAAGAAATTAATAACCTTCAGGCTAATTTTGCAATTGCATCAGCTCAAAAGGAAATTGAAATTCTTAAACGGGATGCCAGGCTGAGGGAGGCAAAAGGCAGGCTTCAATGGGTGGTCATATTCTTTCTTTTCCTTGGTGTAGTTTCTGTATCTTTTTTCCTGAGAATGCTCTATAAGGCAAATGTTCAGAAGAAGAAAGTCAATGCGGCCCTGAACGAGGCTAACGGTAATTTAACAACTGCCCTGGAAACAGTCAGCGAACAGAAAATGCAGATTGAAATGGCCCATAAAGTGATAACAGGCGGTATAAATTATGCACGATATATTCAGAAATCCGTCCTGCCTAAAGCTGAACAACTTGCGGAATCTCTCGGTGACCATTTCGTGATATTCAAGCCAAAGGAAACGGTTTCAGGAGATTTTTACTGGGTTTATGAAAAGGAGGAAAAAGTTATTGTTGTTGCAGCCGACTGTACCGGACATGGCGTGCCGGGAGCATTTATGAGTATGCTGGGCATTACATTACTGAATGAAATAGTCAAAAAGAATTCTGTCTCAAATCCGGGTGATATCCTGGACCGGTTAAGGCTGGAAGTAATTGAATCATTAAAGCAAAAAGGTGAAAGGGAAGAAGCAAAGGATGGCATGGATATATCATTATGCTGCATTGATTTTGAAAAAAGGAAATTGCAATATGCAGGAGCCATTAATCCGTTATACCTGATACGGGAATCCGGTAACCCGGAGGTTGGTGTGGTGCAAGAAGAGTCAAACGGGAAAGGTATGATGATCGAGATCAGGGGTGATCCGATGCCGATAGGTATACATTATGATATGAGTAACTTCAATTATCATGAAATTGATATCTTTAAGGGCGATACCTTCTATATGTCTTCTGACGGCTTTCATGACCAGTTCGGTGGACCAAGGCGTAAGAAATTCAGCTATAGGAGATTCCGGGAAGCGCTGCTCAATACCAAATCAGATAATATGTGTGATCAGAAGGTTCAGCTTGAAAGATTGATCAATGACTGGAAGGGGGATAATGACCAGACAGATGATATCATGGTAATAGGGTTCAGGGTAAACTGATAGAAATACCGTTAAGCGGATTTTTCTGCCATTGTATTCATTTTTTGTTTATCTTTTCATTGTAAATAACTAACAACTAATACCCTGCCAATCATGAAAACATTCACATTTTTATCAATTTTCGCTGTACTGATTCTTTCAGGCTGCCATCATCCCTCACCAGCAACACAGGTGTCAGACAGTAGTGCTGATACAATCAGGGATGGTGTTTTTATTCATATTACCCAGAGTTACGATGATCCCCACAGGCTTCTGATGCCGCTTAAAATGGCCACTATGATGGCACTGGACAAGGATGTTATTGTCTACATGGATATTCATGCAGTGAATGTACTGGTTAAGGGATCAAAGGATATTGAATTTGCTGATTTTGAATCGGCTCATACTTATATTAAGAAACTTGTTGATATGAATGTCGGAGTGTACGCCTGTCCGACATGTCTGAAAATTGCAGGATTTGTGCCCGAAGATCTCCTTGATGGGGTTCAGATTGCACAAAAAGACAAATTCTTCAGTTTCACTAAAGGCAGGATTCTTGCTCTGGATTACTGATAAAAATTATTTGACATAATAATGAGAGAGGAATCCGGCTACTTATCGTTTTATGTTTTTCGGATTCATCTGTTTTTACTGTAAAAATGTCATCATGCTTCCGGTTCCCATCCCGGTTCATATTCACGATCCCAGAGTTTCATTGCATCACGGTCAAAAATATGGCCGGTTTTTGTATCCACATCAAAGGATTTTCCTATACGGTAAGAGATATTGGCATAGTGTGTCAGCATCTGGCTTACAGCACCTTCCTCAATCGGTGAATCCAGTTTGCCGGCTTTTCCCCTGATATTATCAAAGAAATTTGTAATATGAGCATCAGTCATATCTCCACCTCCTCCAAGGGCATTACCGGCTTCATTTCCTGCAGACTTGCTGTCGCGTATCTTTTTTCCGTTGCGGTCAAAAAGCTTATATCCTTCACGGTTTACGAACACAGAACCATTTGTTCCGTAAACAATGGTACCCCGATCAGCCCCGTAGGTGTTATAGCCATTACGGCTTTTACCGTCCCAGGTGATCACTTTGTTGCCCGGGAAATTAAAGGTTGCATACATTGTATCGTACATCTCCCAGCCGTCATCGGGGTAGTGATATTTTGCTGCCTGTACATCTACATGTTCAGGATAATCCACCTGTAACGCCCAGCGTGCGACGTCCAGTTCATGAGTGGCATTGTTGCCTGTTTCGGCAGTGCCCCATTTCCAGCCGTACCAGTGCCAGTTATAATCCCATGTGTTATGGCGGTAATCCTCGTGTGGTGCCGGTCCCTGCCACAGATTCCAGTCGAGACCTTCAGGTGGGGCAGCATTTTCAGGAACAACCACAGGTCCACGCGCATTGGTATAAAAAGTAACGGCTTCATAAGCATTGCCAATAATACCATTATATATCTCGTTTATTATCTCAATTGATTCCTTAGCAGAGCGCTGCTGGTTTCCCATCTGGACCACCTTACCGAATTTCTTCCTGAAGGCTATAAGCAGTTCACCTTCACGCGGGTTGTGGCTGCATGGCTTTTCCACATAAACGTGTTTCCCTGCCTGCATGGCCAGCCAGGCAGCAGGTGCATGCCAGTGATCGGGAGCAGCAATAAAGACAGCATCCACCTGGCTGTCATCGAAGGCCTTGCGTATGTCATTCAGTAACTCAGCTTTACCGGTCACTTTACCTGCAAGATCCTTGCCTACTTTTTCACGTTGTTTTTTCATAACATCGCATATATAGGCAAGGTCAACATTATTAGCCTTATCCTGCAGTGAATTGTAATAAGCACTGACACGTCGGCCACAACCCATAAGGGCAAGATTCAGACGATCGTTGGCACCAATGATACGTGAATAACTCTTTGCAGACATACCGGGAAGGGTACCTGCCATGGTAATACCTGCAGTTCCAATGGCTGCTTTCTTTATAAATTCTCTTCTGCTTGAACTCATTATATCCTGTTTAATGGATTAATATTATGATCCGGCTAAATATTATCCGTTCATTCAAAAATACATTAAAATCGATTACATTCAATTTTGCATGACCATAATTATTAACTTGAGAACGGATAATTCATTTTTATAATAGAAGAATTCAAACATATTAAAATGAAAAAAAGAACGGTTTTATTGATAGATGCATCCATTAACCTTTTGCTTGGTATCCTTCTGCTGGCATTCTCTCCTTTTTTAATTAATCTATTGGGATTGCCAGTATCAGATAACTATTTCTACCCGAATATCCTGGGAGGAGTCTTTGTCGGGATTGCGGTTGCACTTGCAATAGAGGCTTTCAGGCGTAATCTATCCGGAGAAAATGTTGGTCTGGGCTTAAAAGGTGCCATTAGTATAAATCTTTGCGGTGGCATGGTACTGTTTATCTGGTTATTGTCCGGTAACCTGGATTTACCTCTAAGAGGATCAATAATACTCTGGACGCTGGATGTCATCCTGCTGCTGATAAGTTCCGTGGAGTTATTTATAAGCTTCAGGAAATAAGTATATGACACCATAATACCGGGTTCCTACTGCTGCCCTGTCCCGACCTGTGACTCACCCTTGCTCTTCAGATCATCATTATTTATACCTCTTCTTGCTTTTTTGACCTTTGTATCCATCTTCCCGAAATTGAAGGTAAGGTTAAACCTGATATTCCTGGACTGGTATGTGTATTTGTTGATTGATGAAAATGTGATGTCCTCGGATTTGAATTTATAACTCTTATGGTACCAGAACGGATCGGTAGCGTAAATACTGAGCATAAGCTTGCGTTTGAGAAGGTATTGTGACACTCCAAAGCTTGTATAATAATAGAGGAAACTGTTTGACTGAAGTGAGAGGCCTGTAGAGAACATTCCAAGACTGCTGCTCAGTGAGAGATCCTTCCATATTGTCCATCGTCCGCCAAGATAACCATAGTAGTTAAAACCTTCATTTGAAATTGAATAACCATTGTTGGCTGACAATTTCACATAACTGCTGTTGCCGTTAAAATAAATACTGATTTTCCCGGTAGGCCTGTATGAAAAGTACATGTTTAAACCATAGGTCTGGTTCTTGCCTATATTCTTATAGGTTGTTACTGTTGCTCCGTTTGGTTCAACTGAGAATATGCTTTCTATTGAATTATTTACAAAGGCGGTATGAGCTGTGGCTGAGAGGTTGAATTTTGGTGTAAAGAAAGTATAACCTAGTTCGAAGGAATGAGATATTTCGGCTTCCAGAGATGGATTTCCATAACTTATGTTCATCGAATCGGTATTGTTGACATACGGATTCAGGTACCATATACCCGGCCTTGAGAGACGCTGGGTATAGGATAGCTTTATGTTTCTTCCCTGTTTAGGCATGTATGAGAAAGTAATATAAGGCACCAGGTTAAAGAGGCGATTGGTAAAATCGGTGTTTCCTGTTGCCGTCTTTGATACTCCGTCATTCCATGTCCGTTCCATCCGCAGCCCTGCTTTGGTGCTCAGTTTCTTCAGTTTAAAAACATATCCGGCATAAGCCCCGAGAATATACTGGTTATAATCGAGGTTATTATTATAATTGAGATCCAGGGTGTCATTACGGAATGTTTCGGATGTGCTTGTATTCTGGCGTAAGATGAATTTTAAACCAGTTTCAATCTGGTGTTTCGGTGTTACCGGGTTATAATAATCTGCCTGGAAGGTCTGTTCCCTGCCATCAGCATCATTTTTTGAATACTGGTTATAGGAAGGATAGTTGGTAATTCCATCAACCAGTGTTGTATATTTTGTTTTTGAGGGATTATTGTCCAGCTTATAGGAAAAGGTAAGCGATTTGTCAGGTTTTTTAAAGGTTTTCTGGTAATCGATATTACCTGAAAGTCCGCCATAGTTATTTTTACTGTTGGTTGTATTGGTATACAAACGGGTGACCTGGTCAGTTGTGTTCATATACTGCATCGTGGAGAAACCGTTATTTCTGTAAGATCCCTGGTAGCCCCAGAACGAGAGACTTATGAGGTTCAGGGTATCAATTTCATAGCTTGCTTCTCCTGAAAATCCACTGGAATAACCTTTATAATTACTGCTGCCATCACTGCTGGAATAATGGTAATCGGTATTATTAAAATATTCCGATGAACCTTCACTCATCGACTTTGGCTGTATGAACTGGGAACCATAATAGCGTGCCGAAAATGTGAATTTCTTTATTTTCGCTGCCAGGTAACCGCTCCAGTTATAACTACCCCTTGAATCCAGACCGGTACTAACGCTGATATTTATCCCTCTCAGCGTCTTTTTGGTTGTTATGATATTAAGGATACCGCCTACTCCCTCGGCATCGTATTTTGACGAGGGATTGGTGATCACTTCAATATCTTTTATGCTGTTGGCCGGCAGACTCTTAAGGATATCCTTGAAATTGGTTGACATCATAGATGAGCTCTTCCCGTTTATCAGTATCTTGAAGTTGGAACTCCCGTTAATAGTAATATTATCTTCTGCATCAACCGTCACTAGGGGTATCTTGTACAGCATCTGCATCACGTTACTTGTCTGCGATTCAGGATCCGATTCCAGGCTGTAAACGATCTTGTCAGGTTCAACTTTAACAAGGGGTTTCTGCGCAGTTACTGAGACTTCATTCAATTCTACACCTGACTCTATTGCCAGTTGTCCCAGATCAGTTTTTGGTCCCGTAATAATAACAGGTATACTTATTCCTTTATACCCGACAGACGAAACAGTTAGCATATATGTAACAGGGGCACCCAGGTTAAGTGAAAAATGTCCCGAGACATCACAAGCCTGAGCTACTTTTTCTTTTATGCTGTCATTCCGGATGATTACAGTGGCAAACGGCACCCCGTCACCCGATAGTTTTTCCACTATCTGGCCCTTAACCTGGAAGGATGAGGATTTATTCTGTGCCCTCATCGGCACCAGTACGACAAAGCAAAGGAGCAGGAAACAAAAATACTTCATGATTGATTAGAATATAGGGATGATAGATGGGGAATAAATAATCCATAATTATAAATTGTCATAAATGTTTAGTACAGGATGATCAAAAATCAGATGTTTTTGAGTATCGCAGTATTAAGTCTTCTATCCAAATTTATAACGAATAATTTAGTTATGCAAATTTTTCTTATTTTTTGTTTAATGAAGCATAAATTATTCCGACAGGCTTTAAAAAAAATGAGGGGAAGGTGCAACATTTATTCATTCCTTTCATCTTTAAATTAAATGTCTTAAATAACATGTCAATAAATGAAGGTATTAATGTTGACCGGTGGTAACGAAGGAATAGGATACCACATGGTGAAATCCTGGCTTGAACAGGGGAATGCTGCCTCTGTTCTCGACATAAATTGCGAAAATGTTGAAAAACTCAAAGCTTACTGGCCTGATAAACTGATTTATTTCAAGGCTGATGCATGTAATAATGAATCAGTAAAAGCTGCTGTTGAAAACACTACTAATCAGTTTGGATGCATCGATTATGCTGTTCATAATGCATGTTTATGTCTTTTTAAAGACTTTGAGCATCACACATCAGAGGATTTCAACAGGGTTTTTGATGTCAATTTTTACGGAGCTGTTAATTTGACCAACGCGGTTTTGCCGGTAATGAAAGACCAGGGCAGGGGTGATATCATTTTTACTAGTTCAGGAGTAGGTGTAACGGGATTCATTAATATCAATTCTTATGCCAGCAGTAAGGGAGCCATAGAATCACTTGCAAAATGTTTGAATCTCGAATATATGGGCAGTGGGATTAAGTTTCATATAATGCATCCCCCACTTACTGAAACCAGGTCATCGGCTCCTTTGCCTGTTCCGGTGGAATTCAGGGAATCGCCTGATAAAGTAGGGAAGGGACTGATCAAAAATATTGAGTCCGGTAAATTTGTTATAACACCATCATTTAGTACTTCATTATCTGTAAAAGCAAGCTATCTTATGCCACTATTAATGGGAAGGTTGCTGGTCAGGATGACCTCAAAAGTCAAATGATTACCTTATCTCCACTTCTTTTGTCAGTTTAATATCATCTGCAGAAGCTCCGACCTGTATCTCAATATCGCATGGATCATTTTTCCATGATTCTGTCTGTTCATCCCAGTAGCGAAGATCCTTTACAGGTATGCTCAGGTTAACTGTCCTGCTTTCTCCCGGTTCCAGGGTAATACGTTCAAATGCCTTGAGCTCCTTCTCGGGCCAGTCAACAGACGGATCGATCCTGTGAACGTAGGCCTGTGGTACCTCATCAGCCTTCACAGATCCCGTATTTTTCAATGTGAAGGAAACAGAAATGGCATCTTTTGAAGAATACTTGTCCTTATCCGTCTGTATTGATGAATATTCGAATATGGTATAGGTAAGGCCATAACCGAACGGGTACATAACAGGTATTTTCTTTGTATCGTACCAGCGGTATCCTACCAGTAACCCCTCAGAATAAATAGCTATATTCGGATCTTTGGTCCTGTCAGGTTCTGCTTCTTTTTCATTTTTGCCTTTTGTTGAGTCTTTTGATGATTCCCTAACAAGGCTGGCAAATACATCACGGTTCCTGATATTACCGGTATAGTTACCCAAAGCATAGGCAGGTGAATCTTCGAGTTTAACAGGCAGAGTGAAAGGTAAACGGCCGCCTGGAGAAATATTGCCCACAAGTACATCAGCCAGTGCATTACCGCCTTCCGAACCGTTGAACCATGATATTATTATGGCTTTTGAGACCTGGTGAACAACATTCAGGTCATTTGGCGCTCCGCTTGCGAGGACCGTCACGATCTCAGGATTTACTTTTGCGATTTGCTGCAGCAGGTTATCCTGTCCTGCCGGAAGCATGATATTCCGCCTGTCGCTTCCTTCAGTCTCAACTGCCCGGTTGTCCCCACCGATAAAGAGCACGATGTCAGCTTTTTTAGCTGTAGCAACAGCTTCCTGTAGCAGCCTGTCGCTTTTTATTTTTTCTTCACGGGCTTCTTTTGCTCTTTGTTCAGGTGTTGTCCTTCGAAACATTCGTGCAAAACTAAATGAAGGGGGTATGTATCCCTGGGCATAGATAATCTCGGCCCTGTCACCGATCTTGTTCTTAAGCCCTTCAAGTGGAGTAACCTCATACAAAGTCTTTACACCGGCACCCATCCCTCCTGCAGCCATTGTCTGGGTTGCATTGGCCCCTATAACAGCGATTACAGGTTTTTTGTCAAGGCTCAGCGGAAGAATACCGTCATTCCTCAGTAATACAATTGATTTGCTGGCAACATCATATGCAATTTTTTGCTGGGCAGGTTGCGATGTTACTACCTTATTTGCACTGTCGGCAGGTATTGGTTTGATAGCCAGCCTGACTCTCAGTATTTCACGTACGCGTTGATCAATCACAGATTCAGGTACTATACCTGCCTGTACAGAATCGAGCAGGGCTTTACCAAAGAATTTTTCTCCAGGCATTTCAACATTCAGGCCATTCTCTATCGACTGAACCGTACTGTGAGTACCGCCCCAGTCGGAGATAACCATACCACTGAATCCCCATGTGTTACGAAGGATCCTGTTAAGTAGTGTATCATTCTCTGAACACCACCATCCGTTTACCTTGTTATAGGCTGCCATAACACCATATACATCAGCTTCTTCAACTGCCGCCCGGAATGCAGGAAGATATATCTCACGCATAGTCCTTTCACTGACGATCACATTTACATTGCCACGGTTGTTCTCCTGGTTGTTGAGTGCGTAATGTTTGACACATGAAGCCACACCGTTATCCTGAACACCTTTTACATATCCTACAGAGAGCTCTGAATTCAGAAAAGGATCTTCACTTAAATATTCATAAGTCCGGCCTCCTGTTGGTATTCTCTGTATATTGATAGCGGGTCCGAGAAGCATGTCTTTACCACGCAGTCTGGCTTCGCGAGCCATCCCTGTTCCATAGGCATAGGCAAGTTCCGGACTCCAGGTTGCAGCAAGTGCAGATCCTGTAGGAAAAAAGGTTGCCTTGTCAGTTTCCCAGCCCAGGGGATTCCAGCTCTTTGGTTCCATCTCCTCGCGGATACCAAACGGGCCATCTGTATAAATCATATCAGCTATGCCAAGCCTTTTAACACCGGCAGAGACAAACATGAATTTGGCATGTAACATATCTATTTTTTCCTCAAGAGTCATTTTGGTGATTATACTATCTATCTGAGGATCATATTTAAGTAAGGCCGATTTATGCTCTGTCTCTCTTGAGCAGCTAATGAAAACCAGCACGCAGCTTATCAGGATTATTTGTTTGTAATTCATAGTTCAATATTTGGAAGATTATTTTTACGGGTAGTAAATATAAATAATATAATAATACGTGGCCAGTTAAAGAAGGTCAAAAGTGGTCTCCAGATAGCTATCGCGAAATTAGTCAACGATGGTAATTCATAGTAATTCATTGTAATTCATTGTAATTCATTGTAAATGCAGTAATAAAAATTACCATCAATTACCATCAATTACGGTGCGAAGCACCAAATTACTATTAATTACCATCACTGGTCTCTCTGTGTAACTCATTGTAAAACTGTGGTTTATATATAGTCATACAGTGGTCATTCAAACGTCCTGAAACCGTTTATCTCCCGGGGTATCTGCATTAAACTATGTCATGTAACTAAAAAGTTGTAAATTAAGATACAATTAATTTCAGACTGGTTTTGATCTGGATGATTTAAGTTAAAAGACATTGCAGCGCACATAATTAATACTGAACGTATATGAAAAGATTTGATAATAAGGAAATTATACGCCGGTATGGGGAGGAAATAGAAAACACCGGTGATGTGACCAATATCCGTGAATTCATAGCGGAAGACTATGTTGAAGTCTATGAGGGCAAAAGGTATACTATCGGTATCAAAGGAGCAACAGATCATGTTCTTGGTGTGCGTCGTGTTTATCCCGATCTGAAACTTATCATCGAAAACCAGATAGCTGAAGGTGACTGGGTGGTGACTGTATATTCCGTAACAGGGACATTCAAGGAAGAATGGTTTGAGATGCAGCCTACAGGAAAACCAATTACCTTTTTCGGTGTAAATGTCGACCGGCTGGAAAATGGAAAGATCGTGGAGCATGGAGGTGCAGCCAACCTGCTTGAACCTTTGCTGAGGGAAGGAGTGGTGATAAAGAAGAAATAAATTTTCGTACGCAGGTATTATTTAATTAAATATATGATCATGAAATACAGGGTACATCGTATTGAGGTCAACAGTAACAACATGCAGGACAGGCTCGAGCATTTTCTAAACGGTCTTTCCGGAGAGGTCATATCGGTAATTCCGAATGTGAAGCCGTCATTCATGGGAATGGGTGCAACGGCAAAGATTAATTACCTTCTTATTATTGTAAAGACAGGCTAAGCGGATGGCCAGTTCGTACAGGTATCAGAGAATACCGGCTTCAAGAATAGCAACCTTTGATATTTTCTCAGTTGGTTTAGGCAAACATCATATCAATGCCATGCTTGAATTTGATGTGACCGAAAGCCGTAAAAAACTGCGAGAACTTAGGAAGAATGGTATATCAATATCCTTTAATGCATGGCTTATCAAGGTAATAGGAAGTATATTACAAAAACATCCGGAAGCAGCAGCATATATATACAATAAAAGGAAGCTAATAGTCTTTAATGATATCAATGTCTCTTTTCTCGTTGAAAAAAGGATCAGGGATACCGGAGTTCCAATTCCGGTCGTCATTGAAAGGGTAAATGAAAAGACTGCCCTGGAAATCACCCGTGAGTTAGAAAATGCTAAAAATAGGGAACTGCAATCGCATGACTTTGTATTAAACAAACACACGTCTTTTTACCAGAGATTATACTATCATCTGCCCGGATATCTCAGAAGGTTGTTCTGGAAAATACTGCTGAAAAAACCGAAAACAGCGTTTAAGACTATGGGTAACGTGGCAATAACTTCCATTGGTATGATGGGTAAAATCAACGGGTGGTTCATTCACAAATCAGTTCATCCCGTTTCCTTCGGTGTAGGATCTGTCCTTAAAAAGCCTGTTGCTGTTGACAATAAGGTAGAAATAAGGGAGATACTTAACATGACAATTCTTGTTGATCATGATGTGATAGACGGGGCTCCCATGGTAAGATTTCTTAATGACCTGACAAATTACATAGAATCGGGTAAATTAATACAATAAGAGCAGAATGTAATAGTTATTTACATGCCTTAAAGATGAATGAAGTCCACAGAATGGTACGCATTATGGTTTGATTTTCTGATATAAGCCGTTCAGGCATGTTCTGTAATAATCTTTTATCGTGTTTTCATGTTCTGCCATTGGTTTTACAGGCACCAGGTCGATAACCTTATCATAATCCAATCCGGAATTGAAGAGTGTCTCGGTTGTTCCCCAAAGCATTGCTGAAATAGATTCATTAGTTTCACTTTCTGATAATCCATAGGACAAACTCAGCTCTTTGAGTTCCTGCAACTGGTACCAGAAATAAGTATGCCCCATGGCACTGATCATTGCATATGCTTCAATCCGGTCTTCGGGGACGACCGGGATTTTACCAAGTTTTTCAAATATGTCGATATACTCCTTAATAATATTTTTATCTGCTGATTGGGCAAAGCAGACTGGATTGTATCCTTTATTAACATAAGTTCCTGCGTTGGGATTCATGCGTGCTATATTAGGCACATTGGGAAGAACGGACTGAATTCTGCCGATTGTTATTTTAGGGGCCAGCGATATTACCAGTGCATCTTTACTGATATAATCTTTAATCGTGGTAAGTGTATCCATGAGTACAGGAGGATGGAGAGCGATGAACACCCAGTCTGATGATGCAGCCTTCTCCGGATCGGTACCTGAAATTTCGATCCGGGGATAATCTGCCTTCAGGGCATTCAATACAGTCTCATTAATTTCGTATACATGGATATTTTCAAACGGAATACCGGCATTTTTTAAACCATTTAGAAGTATCCTGGTGATGCGTCCGCCACCGATGAAGCCAGTTGTTTTCATGCCAATTAGTTTTAGTTGAATTATTTGTTGTCACCTATAATATTTTCTCTTATCGATTTTGAATTCATTTCGGGTTTTCCCGAAACAAAATTATGAAATTTTATTTGATTGAGCCTGTAGTTTATGAATTAATGAATTGCAAACAATAATCCTTGATAATGGTTATAGGTATTGCAGGCTTAACGGTGAAATGACAATATCTGTTTGGCTTGGATTAAGGAAATGAAACACCTGTGATCTCCTTGCACAGGTCGAGGAATTTCTCCTGCAGTGCATTATCGCCGGCTTCAGGATTATAATGTCTTTCTTCCCGGTGAAAAAAATAATGACCGCTTACCATTGCTTTTTCATCATTGCTTACCGCAAGCCAGGCCTGTGTCTCGCATCCTTTTAGCAGATCATCAGGAGCTCCACGTCCGCCCATCCTGGTAGGTACCCAGCCGGGATTAACTGCATTCGAGTAAACATCCGGCCATCTGCGGGCTATAACCAGGGAAAGCATCAAAACATGGAGCTTGGAGTCGGAATAAGTTATATTATCAATATTTTCCCTGAAGCTTGCCAGTTTTACATGCCCGTATAAATGCATTCCAGAGCTCATATATACCAGTCGCCGTGGTCTTTGCACCAGGCACGTCAGAATATAAGGAGCCAACGTATTGACCATGAAGATATTTTTCGCAGAAGTCTGATAGACCCCTGCATTATGGATCACAGCATCAAAAGATCCTGATGAATTGACTTTGTCAGCAAGTTCAATAGTCTCCCTTATACTTGAAAGGTCTCCTGTTAATACATACTCCGCACCAGGTACTTTACTCATCGCATAAGATCCACGGGCTGTATTACGTGCATGCAGTACAACCTGATGTCCCTGTTCTACCAGTAATTTCGCTGACAGCTGACCAAGTCCGTCAGCTGATCCTGTTATAAATATCCTTGCCATGCTTATTTAAACAGTTTAATACTCATTAATGTTTTGCTGAAGTGTGGGGTATAGGCTTATATGCAATGTGCTTTCAATTAATTTTTAATTTATTAACTTGTATTTTTTGCAAAGGTTATGGACCCGGAAGAGAAAACGGTCTATTTGTATTCTAACAGAAATTTAACCGAACAATTTAGAAATTTAACTATTACAGAATGAGATTATTGGCAATATTACTTTTAGCGAGTTCAGCCTGTTTTGGGCAAAAAAAACTGCCCCGGGATTATGGTATTGTGATCGGTACCCATAAAACAGGGAAGAACAATGCCATTACAGATGTCCGGGGTGTTCAGGTAGGTCATACGACAATTATAAAAGGTGAGGATATCAGGACCGGTGTAACTGCAATACTGCCTTATGAAGGGAATATATTTATGAACAAGGTTCCTGCGGCAATGTATGTTGCCAACGGTTTTGGCAAACTTACAGGTTATACACAGGTTGAGGAACTTGGGGAAATTGAAACACCGATTATTCTGACAAACACTCTATCCGTTCCCACTGCGGCTGATGCCCTTATTGATTATATTCTTTCATCTGGCAGCAACAAAAATTTTGTACGGTCCGTAAATCCGGTTGTAGGGGAAACAAATGATGGCTCTTTAAATGATATACAGGGACGACATGTAACAAAGGAAGATGTAATTGAAGCAATTAATAAGGCTGATTCCGGGATCGTGGAACAGGGCGCGGTGGGTGCCGGAACAGGAACTATCTGTTTCGGTTATAAGGGCGGCATAGGTACGTCATCACGTGTTTTACCAGAGGAAAAAGGCGGTTATACTATAGGAGTACTGGTGCAGACAAATTTTGGCGGCAACCTGATAATCGCCGGCGTCCCTGTGGGAGAAGAACTGAAAAACCGAAAAGAACTGAATTCCGGCGATGGATCCTGTATGATAATCGTTGCCACCGATGCTCCGTTAACATCTCGGAATTTAAAACGACTGGCAAAAAGAGCAATATTTGGCCTTGCAAGAACCGGATGCCACAGTTCGAATGGCAGCGGTGAATACGTGATTGCCTTTTCCACAGCACAAGAATTAAGGATACCATATTATTCCCCGCATAACGTTTTTATAAATACCAGGGAATTGAGAAATGATAAAATGACTCCCCTGTTTGAAACCGTGAATGAAGCTACTGAAGAGGCTATTATAAATTCACTTTTTGCAGCTGTAACGATGACAGGAAAAAATGGGCTGAAAATTGAATCCTTACCTGTTGAACAGGTAATTAGCATTATAGACAAAGCTGGTAAGCGTACAAAATAATTGTCAGGTGATTGGATTACTTCCTGATACACGCTGAAGATCATGATGAAAATCAAAAAACCATGAATAAGAAAAAGGGGATATTAAAGAAAATTATATTATGTATTATTGGAGTAGTCATTCTTTTTGTACTGGTTATGGCTGTCAGCCTGGTCATCTTTGAGAAGAATGCCTCTGTTATTTCAAAAGGAGAACCCATTAAAAATTATGGTAATCACAATTGTGCTCTTTTAGTTGTTGATATCCAGGAAGCAACCACAGGTGAGACCTCAATGAACTCATATTATAAGGAGGAATCAGATACTTTAATCGCATGGATAAATCATATTACGGATGTTTTTAAATATAGCAATTCCCTTATCATTTACGTCAGGAATGAGGTTGCAAATCCACTGATAAACCTGGTAAACAGCTCGTTCGCAAGGGGAGGCACAGGAACAAAATTTGATAAGCGACTAAAATTAGGCTCGGATATAGACATAGTTAAAAGCAGAAATGATGCTTTCATAAATACTGAACTTGATTCTGTTCTGATAAGAAATAGAATAGATGAATTGTATATTGTTGGCTTGGATGCAGCCTATTGCATAAATGTTACATCAGAAGCAGCACGTAACAGGAATTATAAGGTTAATCTTATTGCCGAGGCTATTTTATCTGAATCTGAAGCGATGAAAGACAGCATGATCACAGATTTTAAAAAAAGGGGGATGACTGTCTTGAATATCAAGAATATGTTTATAGATAGATAAAATTCCTGTTGAGTAAACTATATCCTCATAAAAGTGTTTATTTCTTCAGTGAATGCTTTATAAAATTTAATTTTTCTGAGATAAAGTAGTATTATCATGCCAGATATTGTTGATTTTGAAAATGTATCTTTAGCCGGCCTGGAATCGTCACCTGTTTCAGAAGCACTAGCAGGGTTACGGGCTAATGAGTCAAGGTATTTCAAGAATAAATATGATCATGATTTTAAGGTTAAACCAGCTAAAGAAAGCAAGGATGCACTTGACTATGTAAATAATATCCTTCAAGATGAACGTGGTATAAAAATTTCATCAAAGCCTCTTGAAACATCAAGTTTCATCGTGGATAACCTGAGGATCACGTACGTTTTTTATGAGAGCGGCCTTTCAATAAATGTCATGTATTCTATTAATGATCCTAAGAAAAGGGCAGTTGGGTTTAAATTATCAGAAGGTATGGAAGTACCTGAAGAGTTGGAAGGTAAATTCAAGTTTGCAAAACAAAGATCCAGGCTGGCAGGAATAATACGTGGATCATTTTTTGTCATAAAGGGGGAATACCACGAATAGAGTGTTCCACGTATTCTACCAGATCTTTTCCCCTTCAGCCTGCAGTAATTTGTAGTGACTCAATGTAAGCTGGTACAACTGGAATGAGTATTTTAGCCTGGCCTGGGCCAGGTCAGTTTCCGTATCCAGCAATGTGGTGTTGGTTATTGACCCACTCTCATAAAGTCCTTTAGCCTGTTTCATCGCAGCCTCCGCCTGGGTAATTTCTTCCAGGGCTGTTGTGAGTTGAACTTTATTATTTCTATAATCAAGCAGGGCATTTTGAACTTCAGTGCTGATTTTTTGTTGCAGGACATCTGCATGGTCAGAGACAGACTGGATCTGCAAGCCTGCGGTTACCAGTTTTGATTTTTTCAGGAAGCCATCAAAAACAGGGATATCAGCCGTAAGCCCCAGTACATAGTTAGCTTTCAGCCGGGTCAGGTTATCAGGATAACCATTCTTTACACCGGCCACTCCAAAAGCGCTTAAAGTGGGCATATTTGATTTTTCTATAACCGCTTTGTTTAATGTGGCCGTTTGCTTAACAAGGTCGTTTAATTTCAACTCTTCGCGTTGCAGGAAAGCATCTTTAATTAAAGAATCCAGCTCATACTGGTTGGATGATATTTCCAGTTTCCCTTCCAATTCAAATTCCTGCCCTTTTGGAAGATTCATCAGCGAGCTCAATATTACAGAAGACTTTTTCTTCTGGTTGATTATATTTGCTTTTGCGTTTTGCAGGGCGGAAAGCCTGACACTGGTGCTGATAGTATCCAATCCAATGGCCGAACCGGTAGCAACCAGTTTTTTTGCAACAACTAAGTGCTCTTCCAGATCCTGGATCTGTTCATCCATCACTTTGACACTTGTCTCCAGGTAGAGGATTGAAAAGAAGACCTGAGCTGTTTCGTAGGAGAGCTGATCGCGGATCAGGTTAATTTTTTCTGTCTCTGTTACTTCATTGGAATGTAATAACTTAAGTGTTTCTTTTCTTTTATCGAAATCATATATCAGATATTGCACTCCGATATTTTCATTATAATTATTGGGAGTCGCAATATAGAATTTTTCATTATTCATAACCGGAATTGAAATAAATGGCGTCGGACCAATCCATGTGTAATTCAGACTGACAGCAGCATGTGGCAGGAAAGAGCTTTTTAGTTCATCAGCTTTTGCTGCGGCAATGGACACCTGATCCTGAGCTTCCTGGATAAGAGGCTTGTTGTTTACTGCATATTGTATAGCCTGTGAAAGCTTGATTTTCAATGGTTCCTGTGCCTGAGAATATGCCGGAACAGATAGTGCTATCATAAGCATCCCTGATAAAAATAATTTAGTAATATTATGAATATATTTCATCGATTTAAATGTTTTTTACTGGTTCTTAATAATAACATTGGAATCAACAGGAAAAGAGTCAAAGCTGCTCCGACGAGAAAATCATCATTGATCCCCTGCACAAACGCCTGGACTGACAGATTCTTCATCAGCAAAATCTTGGCAGCAGCGGTGGCGGTTATATGGTTGGCTCCGATGGCATCAGCTGAAAATTTCTGGAGATGCTCGATAGTATTATGAAAAACGGGTGAGGTCTGATTCAGTTGTTCCCCGAAAGTCTGCATGTGGAACTTCACGCGTTGGGTCAGGAGAGTTCCAAGGGCAGCTATTCCAAAACTACCCCCGACCTGGCGTACGGTATTCATCAACCCGGATGCCTGTGCAAGCTGGCGGCGTGGTATATCATATAATGCTATGGTAGAAAGAGGTGTGAATACAAACCCCATTCCGAGTCCCCTTAAGTACATAGGTAACATTATCTGTCCACGCATGGAATTCATGGAAAGGAACCCGAAAAGATACATGGTTATGCCCAGAATAGTAATACCAAACAAAAGTGGAATTTTGGGATTGATCCTGTCCGTAAGCTTGCCTGCAACAGGAGCCATAAATGCCTGTATAATCCCTGCCGGGAAAAACACAAGCCCTGCCTGTAGTGCAGTGTAACCCAGTGAGTTTTGTAGATATATGGGAAGTAGAAAAGCATTTCCGAAAAAAGCCAGCCCGAAAATAAACAGGATCAGGGTTGACATTCCAAAGTTATGATCTTTCAGTAACCTCAGATTCAGAATGGGGTGCTTTATCCGTAATTCTATGATTACAAAAGCAATAAGGCTTATGGCAGAAATAAAGAAATTGGTTACAATAAAAGTTGAATTCCATCCATCGGTATTCCAGCTTGAATTTCCTGTTGCAAATGCCAGCAGCAATGAGCCCAGCCCGATAGTCATCGTCAGAAATCCGAAGATATCGAACCTTTCCCTGATGTGATTTTTGTATTCATCCTGGATGATATAAACGGCGAGGATAGCAAGGATCCCAACAGGAATGTTTATATCGAAGATGGCATGCCAGGTATAGTTGTCCACAAGGAAACCACCGACAAGGGGTCCGAGTGATACAGAAGCCGCAGCTGCTATACCCCAGAAACCCAAAGCCACACCTCGTTCTTTGGGCGGGAAAGTTCGTGTTACAATAGCCATCCCGACCGGCATTAATAATCCGGCGCCGGCGCCCTGAAAGATCCTGAAAGTAATCAGGATGTTTTCATCCCATGAGAGGCTACATGCCAGGGAGCCCAGCGTGAACATGGCAAGTCCCAGCATATAAGTTAACTTGTAACCAAAGCGATCTGCAATCCAACCGGATGAAGGGAGTATAACTGCAAATGACAGCATGTAAGCTGTCATGACCCACTCAATCTGGTCAACGCTTACCCCGAAAACAGCCATCATTTTCGGGAAGGCCACGCTGACGATTGTAGCATCAAGAACGGCCATAAAGGTCCCGATCATGACACTCATGAGCACAAGCCATTTATTTGGACCACCTACTACTTCCCAATCTGAATGAGGATTTTGTTGCAGAGCCATGTTATTGCTTTCCTTTCCCTTTTATTCTTACTTTGACTTCAACTGACATGCCGGGTAAAAGATCAACTTTCCCTTCCGGTTGTCCGCCTGTCTTAAAAATGGTCAGTTTTAATGGTACTCTTTGTGTAACTTTGGTAAAGTTACCTGATGCATTATCAGGTGGTATCAGCGAAAACTGGGATGCTGTGCTGTTGCCAAACTGATAAAATACCCCTTTGAAAGTTGCATCAGGATAAGCATCGACTTGTATTTCAGCGGTATCGCCTATATGTATCTTATGTAGTTCGTTTTCAGGAAACATAGTGGTTATCCAGATATCTTTTGTGTCGAAGACCGTGAAAATTCCCTCTCCCGGGGTTACTACATCGCCCGGCATGATCCATCTTTTAGCGGCTACTCCGTCCATTGGGGCATAGATATTTGTATGAGATAAAGAAATCCGCAAAGTATTTAATGTTGCATGGATGACCGGGATTTTGGAATTGGCCAGCATTAATCCAATTTTGGCTGCCTCGAATCCTTTTTCTATGTTCTGATATTTCTCCCTAGGGATCAGCCTTGCTTCATATTGTTCTTTAGCACGATCATAATTAATTTGTTCCTGTTCCATTTTTACCCTGGCTAACTCTATCCCCAATTTGGCTTCTTTTAAATTAACTTCCGCTTGTTGCATTCTTGCCACATAGTCGGTTGAATCCAATCTGGCAAGTAACTCACCTTGTTTAACCTGATCACCTTCATGAATGAATAGAGTAACAATTCTTCCGGGTATCTGAGAACTCACATTTACCTTGTATGCATCTACATAGGCATCGTCAGTGGTTACATATTCAGAATGTTTGATGTACCACCATGCGCCTGCACCAAGAACTGCTGAAATCAATATGAGTCCGAATATCAGACTGCCAAGTTTGCTCTTTTTCTTCTGAGGAGTATCGCTTACTTTCTCCTTGGTTTCGTCTTTCATCTATTTGTCTGAAATTTTATGTTATGTAATGTTTAAATGTTTCAAAATGTGGTCATTCACTTTGGGGAAATTTCCGGATGGTTATTGCCGGTTTATGCCCGTAAAGCTAATATAAATACAACAAAACCCTTAAAATGTTCTTTGAATTTGCCAGGTTTTAAAACAATTTCCATAATATTTCGACCTGATATTCTTTGTTTTACTAAAATTCTGCAGGATTTAAACTGGCAGGATTTCGTACAAAATGGTTACATATTGTTCTTATCCTGAAAAATTAAACTGACAAAAATACCTGTCTTTACCAGTATTTCAAATTAAAAATCTCTCTATTTATCCAGTACTAATTTTCTTTAATTTTCTGAAAGGCAAAACCGAAAGAATGGTTTCATTTTACTTTCAGGTTAATTTGAATTTGTATAACTTGTATCGTTTTGTGAAGAGTAAGAGCCAGTCAGGGAAGCAAAGTTAATTTTTCATATAGCCATAAGACTGGTTTTTATGTCTGTGTGCCTGACACGGCGTAAGCATGTCAGGAATGAATGTAAACTAGAATATTCATTGTTTTATTTTCTCTGGTTTCTTACCCTGTGCCTCTGCGCCGTTGTGCCTTTATACCTTTCCTGGTGACTGACACGGCGGAACTGTGAGAAGAAGAGGGGAAGAATATGGGAAAGGGAGAAAAGAAGAGGAAATGCTGTTCTCCAACAAACAAACTAAAAATGAATATTACCAATAGAAAGAAAGTAATTGCCATTAATGCATTCCTGATTGCTGCATTATTTGGATTGGTGTCGCTAAATAAAGAAATCCTGAGACCTGCTTTGAATAATTCAGATTTATGGAAAATTTTAACTGGTTGCTTTCCAAATTTTATTGCAGCTTACATAATTAGTCTGGCTGTAGTATCTGCGGCATTGATTCGGAAATTTAGACATGGCCGGTTATTTTTATGACTTCTGCAATACTTATTCTAATTGGAAATCAACTAAAACCCAAACCTGAATTTTAAAATCCTATCTGGTTAGTTTTTAATGATTCAGCAAGAATAAAGAACACCTGACATGGAGAATAAGGATATTTTGTTCAGCCTGTGTCCGGCAAAGTCGGTAGTGTTGTCAGGTAAGCTAAAACCTAAAGTGCAACTTTGTAACCCGTGAATAGATTTGAATAATATATTAATTTGCATCTAATAACAATACAATGTTAAGGAACTATTTCAAGTCAGCTGCCCGGTTCATCAGAAACAATAAATTATTTGCTTCTATCAATTTATTAGGGCTTTCAATAGCCCTTGCTGCCTCATTTATTATACTGCTCTTTGTAATTAATGAACTTAGTTACAACCAAGGTCATAAGAATAGTAAACAGGTCTATCGGGTCCTTAACTATTATGTCGATTTTAAAAGTACACAATCAGGCACACCATATGCTCTGGCAACAGCATTAAAGGAAGATTTTCCACAGGTTGAAAAGGCTGCAAACTCCAGATATGTCAGAGGATTCAGCCTTAAGGTTAACGGGGAGTGGATTCCGGTTAGTGATGCTATTGCCACTAACAGCAACATTTTCGACATCTTTACCATCCCCCTGGTAAATGGCGCACCTGAAAATGATCTCCTTGATGATCGGAATTCCATAGTTCTTTCGCGTTCGCTGGCAGAAGTCGCATTTCCCGGACAAAATCCCGTAGGACAGGAGATAACCGGTTTGATTAATAACACTGAGCAGGTCTTTATGGTTAAGGGAGTATTCGAAGATATTCCGGAAAACTCAACATTCAGAACACGATGTTTAATTAACAGCAAATGGACACTTGATCCAATCAATACAACTTTTAAAATAACAAATGCAGATGTCAACTGGACCATGAACTTCTGGATTACCTGGGTCAGGCTTTCAAAAGACTGTAATGTGAAATTACTTGAAGATCAATTCAGATCTTTTGAGGTGAAACATATAAGTGAAAAACCTCCCTATCAATATTCACTTCAGAACCTCAGGGACGTTTACCTTAAGTCGACAAATGTGCAAAATTCCGGGATCAGCGGGAACATGAGCAATGTAAGACTCTTTTCTGCCATTGCATTTCTGATTATACTGGTTGCGGCAATAAATTATATAATATTATCAACTGCCGTATCAACCGGCAGGCGACTTGAGATAGGGATCAGAAAGACCTTCGGAGCAGTTAATAGTGGAATAAAGAATCAATTGCTGAGTGAATCTGTTTTGCTGGCCTTGATAGTGCTTCCGGTTGCTCTTGTATTAATGAAGATATCCCTTCCGTATGCGGGGAAGCTGTTTCAGACAAAGCTGAACATAATCAGCTCAAATATTATTATCTACCTTGGTGTATTCCTGGCTCTTACTGTTATTATAGGGATCATTTCGGGCTTATATACCTCATCATATTTATCACGCCTTAAAGTTGTGGATATCATCAAGAGTACCGCATATACAGGCAAAAGAAAACAATTTCTAAGATCTGCATTGATTGTCCTTCAACTTGTCATTTTCAGCTCATTTGTTTCGAGCACACTTATAATCCGCTCACAATATAAATATGCTTTGAATAAAGACCCGGGTTATTTCAACAAAGATATAATTCTGATTAACCTGGGACGTGATTTTAAGGATTACTCAGCATATATAAACAGCATTAAATCAAATCCGAATGTGATAATGGCCGGGGGAGTTATGGAAGGACTTCCCATGCAGGGATCTATGGTCATGATGATTCCAAATTTTGAGGATAAAACATTGAAAGTAAAGGTGGAAGGTCTGGCTGTTGATTATAATTTTATTAAGACAATGGGTATTAAAATACTCCAGGGACGCGAATTCTCGCAGGATTTCGGCAGTGATCTTAAGCAATCTGTGATGCTCAATGAATCTGCCGTTAAGCAGCTTGGAATTACCGATCCCCTGGGAAAGCAGTTATATGGTAAATCCATTATAGGAGTAGTTAAAGATTTTAATCTGCATTCAATCCACTCCGATATACCACCTCTGACGATCGATATGACTGACAGATATATCCAACAGGTGGCTGTTCATTATAAATCCGGAACACTACCTTCTATCCTCCCGATGCTTGAAGCTGAATGGAAAAAAGTTGCTCCCGAAAAGCCGTTCAGGTATACGACTATTGAAGATCTGATTAAAAGTATCTATTCATCTGAAAGAAATTTAAGTTCAATAGTTACGATATTTGCCCTGTTTACGCTTCTGATTGCTACATTAGGATTATTCGGCCTTACATTATTTATTGCCCGATCCAGGATCAAGGAAATAGGGATTAGAAAGGTTTTTGGAAGTTCTGAAAGTTCAATTGTATATTCCTTCCTTTTAAATTACCTGATCCTGGTGATAGCAGCTGTCCTTGTTTCAATTCCGGTTACACTCCATTTTATGACGAAATGGTTAAACAATTATGCCTATCAGACTGACATCAGCTGGTTTGTATTTGTTTTCTCGTTTGTAGTTGCAGCATTTGTAGTGCTCTTAACAGTATTTATCCAGTCTTACAGGGCATCCCGGACTAATCCCGTAGAAGCGTTACGACATGAGTAATCCTGCACCAGATAAAAAATTTAACACGAATATTACATACGAGAGTTCAATGATTGCTCCGTGCGGAATGAATTGCGGGTCATGTATAGCCTACATGCGACCAAAAAACAGTTGCCCGGGATGTTGGTTTGTGGATCGGGGTAAAGCAAGAGTTAATTGTGTAATTAGAAATTGCGAATTCCTTGAAAAAAAAGACTCAAAATTTTGTTTCGATTGTCAAAAATTTCCCTGCCAAAGAGCAAATCATTTAGCTTACAATATTTTTAATAAAATTTTTTCCGGCTTTTATCAAAAAGAAGCTGGGAGGGGTTTTAAATTCCGGTTACTTTTTTCTATATTTTGCGGTGATTTGTGAATGTTTAATGTTTGTTCCTGAAAAATATTTAATAGGTCATATAACCAACACGTTGGTTGTTATACCTGCGTGACTGATGCAACCATGCTGTGGAAAGAGTAATGGCAGAAAAGGAGAACAATGAATAAATTACGGGGCATTTAATTTAAAATAAACATTATGAAACTATTTGAATTACATAAGGTTTTTGAGTTTTCATTACCCTATATCTCATCATTTGACCTTATAAGACTTAAATATAACAAGCTATTTAATCAGTTCGACTTTACTACAGGTACTGATTGCGATACCATTACATTCAAAAATAAACAACTAAAAGCTGATGGTTCAGGCAGATATGAGGCTTTTAAAGTATTGAGGGAAGGGTCTGTTTCAATCAATTCTGAAGTAAGCAATCTGATTGTAAGCTGGTCAGTCAGACTTGACACTCTCTATTTTCTATCCTTACTGATTACTTTTGCTGCTACGATTATTGTTTATATTCTTCTTCGGCCACAGGCTTTAATGCTTTTAATAACAGGTATGTGTGCATTAGGATGCTCTTTTGGAATAGGATATTTATATATCTTAAACAAAATTGATGAAATAAATATTACGTGTCTTGAGCAATGAAAATGGGAAATTGGGTTACCTCAGCAAATAAGATTCTCTAATTATTAAAAAGTTCAGCACAAGGGTATATCAGAATTTGAACAATAATTATGGAATTGCATATAATTTGCGAGCCCGGCGCAATAAATTGAACATAAAAAGAAAGTGTTCCATTTTGAGGCGCCCTCTTTTGTTTTCATCCGGTTATAAAAATCTATAGAAGGAATGACAATTACAATGAGCACCAAATTTAAATAATTCATATTCAAAAAAGACAAAAAGCATTCTTATTTGGAGATCCGAATAATCCGGTAAAAAATATTTGAAAGAAAGCGTCTATATAATTAAGAACGGGACTATCAAAATCATCCTGTAGTATTATGTACTGGGAATGAGGTCTTTGTCTTTAAGATATTCCTTGGAGAACTGGCTTGGATTAATTCCAAATTCACGATAAAAGCACTTGCTGAAATATTTAGCGTCAGAAAAACCAGATTTCCATGAAACTTCATTAATATTCCAGTTGTCATTTGATAAAATCAATTTTGCGGCATAGTTCAGTTTTGCTTTTTTAATAAAATCAACCGGTCTGAGATTTGTTACTTCCCTGATTTTTCTATAAAAAGAAGATCGTGACATACTCATATTTTGGGATAAATTCTCCAGGGTATAGTTTTCATTCTCAAGATTCTCATACACGTGATTAAGACACCCTTTAATGAAATCGCCCTCGGTAATATCTTTTGTTTGCAACAGGCTTCTGAAAGAAGGAGACGGACAAAAGAATTGTTTCATTTTTTCCCTGCTCTCAATAAGATTTTTGATATTAGATAAAAGCAAATATTCATTAAAAGGTTTAGTGATATAGGCATCAGCTCCTATATCAAAGCTTTTTATCATATTATCTTCAGAGTCAATAGCGGTTAGTAGAATAACAGGAATATGGCAGGTTATAGGATGTTCTTTAATTTCTATGCACATTTTCATTCCATCCATCACCGGCATAAGGATATCACTTAAAATGAGGTCAGGACCTTTTTTTATGGCCGTATTCAAACCTTCTTTTCCATTGGTTGCTGTAATTATATTGTAATATTTACTTAATATATCAGTAATCACACCTATCAAATCCGAATTATCCTCTACGACCAGGATGGTTTTGCTTTTATCTGAAGTTTTAGAGAAATCAATACCCAGCTCTCTGATTTGAGCATTCTTATTATTAACCTTAGAATTTGAATGGTTGTGAAACTGTGGAAAAGTAATTGTAAAACAGGTACCTTTATTTATGACACTTTTAACAGTAATGTCACCACCGTGTAATTGAATAAGCTCTTTACTTAAGGCAAGACCGATACCTATGGTTTTTTTGTCGGAGATGTAATTTGGATTACTTGCTTTATGAAATCTGTCAAAAATAAATGGTAGTTCATTCTTAGGGATGCCAACTCCATTATCCTTAACTTCAATAATTATCTTTGAATTTTCACATGCCAGAGATACAGATACTTCACCAGATTCTTTACTGAATTTGATTGCATTTGTGAGCAGGTTATACATAACTTTTTCAATCACACCAAGATCAAATTCGGCAAAAATTTCACTTCCGGTCAATGTAATCAATTTTATCTCTTTTTTTTCTGCCTGTTCACGAAAAGTATCTATGATATTGATGATGTACTGCGTTATATTACCGGTGAAAAAGGTTAAATGGTATTTATTATTTTCTATACTGCGGAATTTTAGTATTCCGTCGGTAAGACGCACAAGTCGTTCTGAGCTTCGTTGCAAAACGAGAACTTTATTTCTTATTGATTCGTCATGAATCTGATTAAGGATATCCTGGATAGGATTAATGATTAAAGTAACAACAGTTCTGAGTTCATGCGAAAGATCCGTAAACAGACGTAACTTATTTTCCCTTGCTTCTTCTGCAACAATCAGCAGGTCTAAAGAATCATCACGTTGTTTTGTAATAATCTGATTTTGCTTACTGATCGTTTTGTTCTTATCATCAAGGATTTTGTTCATTTTGTTCTTATGTTTCCAGGAGACAAGGATTATAGTCACAGTAAGTATTAGAAGTATTATTGTGGTATAAGTCAGAAGTAATAGGATTCTGCGTTTATTAAGCACTTCAGACATTTCATTTAGCTGGTCGCTCTGGTTATCAATTTTATACTGTTGATCATGTAATTGTCGTCCCTGAAGCCATAATGTTCTGGCATTAGTATTATCGATTCTGTAGGTGCTCAGGTCCATATTTCTATCATATGGCTTCCCCGTCAGAATTTGGATCGCAAGTTGTATTGCTTTATCGCCGCCGGACGGATAATATATAGTACCGTCGATAAAGCCGTTAATTACCATACTTACACCACCTGTAGATGTATTAATTCCATCCACCCCTATAATATAGGGTTTGAGGTTATATTTTCTTACAGATTTTGAAGCTGCATTTGCCATGAAATCATTGTGGGCAAATATCAGGTCAAAGTCGTTAAATACTCTGAACAGGCTATCGGTAAGGATGAGGGTTTTACTTTCAAGCCAGGCACCTTCCACTGTCTTTACTGTTTTAATGTTTGAAAATTTGTCTATTATTTCATGAAAACCTGCAGATCTTTCTTTTGCAGGGGTAGAACCTTTTAATCCGGTTATTTCAAGAACATTTCCCCTGCCTTTTAACAGTTCTTCCGCAAAGTATCCTGCTTCCTTTCCGATAGCGAGATTATCAGCACCAATGAATGCCGTATACTTGCTTGAATTAATCTTTCTGTCAACGATTATTACCGGGATTCCTTTATTGTATACCTTTTCCACCGTGGGAGTAAGTGGCTCAGCTTCATTGGGAGAGACAATTAACAGATCAATTCCCTTTGATACCAGATCATTGATATCAGCAATTTGTTTTTCATTGTTATCTCCTGCATCTTTTACAATTAATTCGATATTATAGTCGCGGAAGAAAGTAATTTCCCGCTTCATTTCCCCGACCATATTTTTACGCCATTCGTCAATCATAGTGCATTGAGAAAAGCCTATGACCATCTTCTGTCCCGGATTTCTTTCTATCTTTTTGATACATCCGGACAATAAAATCAATATTAAAATCAGGTACTTCTTCATATATTGCGCATACGAAATTAAACGATAAATTTAATTAGCGTGCTGAATATTAACCAAATATGTACTTGAATTACAATTGTGAGCAAAATCAGAGTAAAGATATAATATCTTTTATTTCTATCCCTATTATACCCCCAATTTAATGGCACTATTATATCTTTCATTTGAATAGGTTATTATGGCAGATTATTACAGCTTTGAACCTTTTCTAAGAATGGTCTGCAATATACACTTCCACCTGAATTACTTATTTGCAGTGTCATTCTGACGCTCAGCGGAAGGATCTCCATGATATTGAATGTAAGTCAATTACATCATAGTCCGTAGATTGAGGTGATAAGGATTATGACACCAATTTGCAAATAGGTGAGAAATATTCCGAACACTCATGATTTCAAATCAGTATCTCATGTCATGGTAACATACCTGTCAGTATAATGTATATCAAAGTATTATGACAATGATGTTGATCATGATGATTTGTTATCTCGACTCAGGACCTTGTTAAAAAAGCCTAACCTGGTATATAAAGTATTTAAATTCAGTATTTTAAGGAATTTCATTCTGTACAAAATCAGTTAATTCTTTACTCTCCATTTTTAAAGCCAATTAAGGTTCTGTTCTTCCCTGAGATTGCTCATTTTTTGAACAGTGGTCAGTTTTTCATACCATTTTGAACAATTCTTGCCTGAAGCGTGAACGGGCTTATATAAATGGTTTAATATTTATGCTATAATGAACATATTTTGACCATTCGAATTATCATTCAACTGATAACTTTAAATTAAAAATTATCGGCTGATGATATCAAATAATGACAATTACAACAAAAGCAAAAAGAAAAAAGTACTTTGTATTGGTGAAATCTTATGGGATTTACTTCCGGAGGGAGCAAAAGTAGGAGGGGCTCCATTAAATGTTGCACTGCATCTTAAGAATTTTGGATTTGAAGTCAAATTTGCAGGCAGGATTGGGAATGATCAACTTGGATATAATCTGAAAAGCTTTATTGAAAAACAGGGTCTTGATAGTGAACTTTTACAGACAGATAATGAACTTGAAACCAGTACTGTAAAAGTAGAGCTGCAACCCGATAACCAGGTCCGGTTCGAGATTGTGGACAATGTCGCCTGGGACAGGATTGAATTTTCGGATAAGCTCAGAAAGTCGGCGGAAGAAGCAGATGTTATCATCTATGGTACCCTGGCGTCACGGCATTCATACACAAGACAAACCATCCTTAATATCCTTGAGTGTAACAGAGGCCTGAAACTTATCGATGTAAATCTGAGGGCACCGTTTATTAATAAAGTGATTGTGGAAGGACTGATCCAAAGGGCCACAATAGTAAAATTAAATAATGATGAACTCAGATTAATAGCCGGTTGGTATAATAAGAACTATAATGAAAGGGACCTTGCAGTATGGTTCTGTGAAAAATATCCCTGTGAAATATTATGTGTAACACGTGGAGATAAAGGGGCATTTCTTTACAATAATGGTCAATACTTAGAACATCAGGGTTTTAAGGTTGATGTAAAGGATACTGTTGGGTCAGGAGACGCTTTCCTTGCAGGGTTTTTATCAAGGTATCTGTCTGGAGAATCGTTAAACCTTTCTCTGGAATATGCTTGCGCTACAGGAGCCCTTGTTGCAACAAAGACAGGGGCAACGCCTTTCTATAAGAAGAATGAAATCAGGGGAATAATCCAATGCGGATGAACAATATTTTATTCTGTCTGCAGGATTTTGCCAGGAAAGCACTAAGATGGGAGAGGAGACTTGAATTTTCAATGGAAAGTCCTCGTTTCTTCGATCTGGTACGTTGGGGAATCGCTACTGGAATATTAATGAAAAACATAAGATCAAATAAATGATTCTATAGTCATTAAGATGATATATATCAATTCATAAATGGAGAAACAAGGAATATCAATTATCCGGGAGGCAGTATTAATTAAAATATAATAACATACTTCATGAATAAAAGATATTTATACTGGATAGTGTTTGTTGCTATTAACGGGGGATTGCTTTTCGGCTTAAATATGGCCGGGATATCCGGCGCCGTAGACATGATTAAAGGAGAATTCAGCTTAAGCGATAGTGGTCTGGGAACGGTAGCTGCTCTTTTAACCATTGGTTGCCTGATCGGCGCACTTTTTACGGGAAATTTCACTGAAAAATACGGCAGGAAGAATGTAATGATCATAACCGCAATTTTGTACATCATTTCTGCCTTAGGTTGTGCACTTGCCGGATCCGCGGCAATGCTTATTATATTCCGTTTACTTTCGGGACTTGCAGTTGGTGCAACTTCTGTAGTTGGACCAATGTATGTTTCAGAAATATCACCGGCACATAACAGGGGTAAATTAGTATCGATGAACCAGTTTGCAGTCACATTCGGTATTTTACTGGCCTATATTATTGATTATCTCTTGATAGGATTGGGAGAGAACAGCTGGCGCTATATGCTGGCAGGACCGGCCATTTTTGGGACAGTATATCTGATCTTTCTTTTAACATCACTTCCTGAAAGCCCTCGTTGGCTGTTGTCTAAAAATAGAAAAGATGAGGCTGTTAATGTGATGAGAAGGACTGGAGGACAGCAGCTTATTGATGATGAACTGCCGGAAATGGAAAAAATCCTTTTAATAGAAAAAGGTAAAGAAAAAATACATTTTGGAGAAATTTTTAAAGGCAAGACCGGAAGAATTGTCCTTGTCGGGACTTTGATAGCAGGTTTTCAACAGATAACAGGTATCAATGCTGTCATTATGTTCGCTCCAAACATTTTTCAGGCAGCTGGTTCGGCAGCAGTAGATTCGCTGATGTTATCTGTAATAGTTGGATTGGTGAATTTCTTAATGACAATAATCGCTCTCTGGCTGGTTGATTCTAAAGGCCGTAAGACTTTATTACTGTGGGGTGCAGCCGGTATGATAATTTCGTTGGCCTATTTAAGCTATGCATTTGCAGGCCCTGTACAAAACGGCGTAGGAGTCTTAATAGCTTTATTAGTATATATCTCCTTTTTTGCAGCTTCCTTCGCTCCTGTTATGTGGGTAATCATTTCTGAAATTTATCCTAACAGAATAAAAGGTGTTGCCATGTCATTCTCAACAGCTGTAAGTTGGTTGTGCACTTTCCTGACCGTATATTTTGCCCCGATTATCCAGGGAAGTTTAGGATTGAATTATTTGTTCGGCATATTAGGAGCGTTCAGTGTTTTAGCATTTGTTTTCGTGAAAATCTGGATACCGGAAACAAAGGGTAAGTCTCTGGAACAAATTGAAAAGGAGCTTGGACTGGTTAAAAAAGGCTAAAGCGTATTAAAATTGGATTTTTTTAGCAGATCGATGTGTTGAGTTAGTTAATATGGGATAAACAAGGGAGAAAAATATTTTATGGTTTTTCTCCCTTTTGCAGCAGAGATAATTATTTTCCGGAAAATTAATAGCTTGATTTACTTTCTGCCGGCATTTTATTACATTTAACTTATAACTATACTAAAAATCAATTTAAATGAAAACAGACAGGCGTAAATTTATTCAAACCATGGGTGCCGGTGCAGCCGGTCTTACCCTTGGCACCACGGCAGTTACCATGTCCTCATGTGCCTCTGTATCCGCTGATAAAAAGGAAGAAGACGGACAGGTAATCTTTATAGGAGACAACATAGCAATTGCAGAGACAGTTTATGGGAAGGTGAGGGGATTTATCCATAAAGACATTTATAATTTCCTGGGAATTCCCTATGGAGCCGATACAACCGGTAATAACAGGTTTATGCCTCCCCGGAAGCCGGAGCCATGGACAGATATTTACCCGGCCGTTTACTGGCCAAATGCAGCACCACAGTTGCTGGATAATTTTTACGCCAACAGGTATCTTGCCTTTACCGATTACTGGCATTATGATGATGTAAGTGAGAATTGCCTGGGGATAAACGTATGGACGCCCGGGTATAATGACTCAAAGAAACGTCCCGTAATGTTATGGATCCATGGGGGTGGATTCACAAGCGGCAATTCCATAGAACACCCGGAGTACCACGGAGAGAATTTAAGCCGCAGGGGGGACATTGTATTTTGCTCTCTGAATCACAGATTGGGGCCACTTGGATTTGCTGATTTTTCCTCACTGGGAGGCGAAAAGTATGCAGCATCGGGGAATGTTGGAATGCTTGACATAGTTGCTGCGCTGGAATGGATAAGGGATAACATATCGAATTTTGGTGGTGACCCGGGTAATGTTACCATAATGGGCCAGTCAGGAGGTGGAGCAAAGGTATGTACGCTCACAGCAATGCCCTCTGCAAAAGGATTGTTCCATAAAGCTGTTGCTTTAAGCGGGCTTGCTATCAATGTAGGCGACAAAAGTAATTCATCAAAACTTGCCTCTTATATTTTAAAGGAAGCCGGATTAAATCCTTCACAAATCGATAAGCTCCAGGATATCCCATGGAGGGAATATTATGCTTTGACTCAGAAAGCATTATTTAAATTCAGACAGGAGTCCGGAGCAATTGGAATGATGAGAGGATTTGGTCCTGTTGCAGATGGTACATTTATACCAGAGCAACCTTACGCTCCGGTTCCTTCACCATTGGCTGCGGATATACCGATGATAGTATGCAGCACATTTTATGAAAGATCCCCAAGTGCATTTGATTCGTCTCTTGAAAACATATCGATGGACAAAGCTAAAGAGATGGTTAAGACAACCCGCGGCTTTGTCCGTCCGCTGGGAAATGATACAGATGCAATAATTGATGCTTATGCAAAGAACTTTCCTGATAGGAAGCCAATAGAAATTTTGGCTATGGTGCTGAGTAACAGGAAAAATGTAATAGATTTCTGCAATACGAAATCGCAGCAATCAGCTCCCGTATTTCTGGCATGGTTTGGCTGGGATCCTCCTGTATTTGATGGCAGGTTACGTGCTTTCCATACAATGGATATTTCATTCTGGTACTATAATACAGATGTTCAGATTTCTCATACAGGTGGAGGATCAAGACCAAGGAAACTGGCCACTAAAATGTCGGGTTCATTGGTTCAATTCATGAAAACCGGAAGCCCGGATGGCGGGGGATTACCCGACTGGCCAAAATATTCAGTGGACAATGGTGAGACAATGATCCTTAACGATGAATGTGCAGTTGAGAACGACCCTGACAGGGAGGCAAGAAAGTCATTGCCAGGTTAATTGGTTCCTGGAAGAATATAATGATTTAAATAAGCATGATATGAAAGTAATAAAGAGAATTTTTCTCGTATTGGTTTTACTTACAGGTGGAACCGTTTTATTCGGCCAGGGAATTTCGAATGACCTGTCAGAGAAGTATAGTCCGGAATACCACTTTTTTCCGTCCATTGATCCTACCGGATTATTCTATTTTGCCGGTCAGTATTACCTTAACTGGGGAACAGCGACCAGCAAAGATTTTGTTCATTGGAAAATGACTGATTACGGCTTGGAGAGAAGCCGGATGTTCAGAGCACCAGGAACCGGAGGACAGGGTATGCCGGTTCAACGTAAACCACAGGTAATTAGTGGAATGTCAGGCTCTGTTGTGGTTGACTGGAATAATTCCAGTGGATTTGGCAAGAAGGATAATCCTCCATTGGTTGCCCTGCAGATGGCATCCCAGAATAAGAGTATAGCTTACAGTATTGATTCAGCAAAAAGTTGGATCAAATATGATAAGCCGGCAGTAATATCAAATAGTACCGGTACATACCGTGATCCAAAAGTATTTTGGTATGAGCCGGGTAATAAATGGATTATGGTAATGCCATCCTGCGAGATCCAGGAGATCAGATTCTTCAGCTCGAAGAACCTGGTCGATTGGGAATACATGAGTAAATTTGGGCCGTGGGGTGCTGTTAACGGGCAATGGGAATGTGTTGATTTCTTTCCATTGTTAGTCGATGGAAATGCGTCAGAAATTAAATGGGTGCTTGAGATCAGTCTGCAGCCGCGCAACGGAGAATACTTTATCGGTGATTTTGATGGCACCAGATTTACCCTGGATAAAGATTTTATAAACGAACTTTCATACAATAAATACTTCCCCTCTGGTCAGATGTTGTTTGACTTTGAGAGGGGTATTGATGATTGGGATATGGAAGGAGATGCATTCATTGAATCTCCTACTGTGGCAGAAGAAACCAATGGGAAACAAGGGTATCGCTGTATTAAGAGCAGCGGACCCGGGAAAGGGAAAATAACTTCACCGCAGTTTATGATATCTAAGAATTTTATAAACTTTCTTGTTGGAGGAGGATATTATCCTGGTGATGAATGCGTAAACCTCCTGATTGACGGTAAAGTTGTAAGGACACATACAGGGAATAGCGGGAATGCCAATTTAAATTGGACAGGATGGGACGTGACGGAATTCAGGGGAAAAATTGCCAGGATTGAAATTGTTGATAATATGGCCGGAAGAGGCATGTTCTCTAAAGGATATATTTTCTGTGATGCAATTATGTTATGCGATGAACTGCCAAAAACACCCTATAAAGAGTATAATCCCGGCTGGGAAAAGGCTTTCTGGGTTGATTATGGTGCTGATTTCTACGCAGTGAGATCCTGGAATAACTATGCTCCTGAAGAAAAGAGAACTGTCTGGGTTGGTTGGATGGGTATTTGGACGTATGCTTTTTCTGAACCAATAATGGGACTGTTTTCTGTACCCAGAAGTCTCGAATTGAAAACGTTTCCTGAAGGAATAAGGCTAATTCAAAACCCTGTTAAAGAACTGGCATCTCTCAGAACTGTCCATAAAACGGTAACACCTAACACTTTTGAAGGTTTGTGGACTCCCAGGAAATTTGTGCCTTCCACGAATTCATACGAGTTAATTGTAGAGTTTGAGAATATATCTGCAGAAGAATT
>Ga0315535_1000180_pt1 | contig 42132 bp, 44 predicted proteins | sample SalMarSW160220MG_2_FD_203092 | JGI IMG/M metagenome (GOLD analysis project Ga0315535, IMG submission 203092) | Salt marsh sediment microbial communities from the Plum Island Ecosystem LTER, Massachusetts, United States - Salt Marsh Sediment SW1602-20 ... | reverse complement strand
TTTCGCCATTACTCCCAATATTCCAGCATTCCAGCATTCCATTATTCCATTTTGACATCACAAACAGGTTGCATTGATAAACCTGTATCCTCAAGAAGTTTTAGAATTTCCGATACATTAAATTATTTAACCCCATGCGAGCTTATTGGATCGTAAACCGGTAACTTCTCGAAAATTTTCAGGTTAATAAATAACACTTTCATTCTATTTTATCAATAACAAGTTATACAATCGCTTCGCGATTCTATATAACGCGGCTTCGCCGCTCTAAAAAAAGAAATTCCTATACCATTAAGTTGGCATGCTTCCTTAATGGAATGAAGGCTCCCGTAATTCTGTTGAAAAAATTTCTTGATTGATACAAAAATTTCATTCGAATATTTTATTGACTAATATCAGATTTCTTGTCATTTCAATATGATTTGATAAAAATATACTAAAGATGATTTCTATGAAATTAACGCTCGCCATGTCATTCAAAAGAATGAAGCCGTTCTGGGTCACCGTCTTTGCATTCGGGCTTATTTTTGCGGTGCTATTTTGTATCCATTTGGATTTGCTTAGTAAATTTTTATATGAACCTTCAAAACCGTTTTTATCATCCATAGACGCCTCTCTTGAAAGGGACTCATGGATGAATATTTTACAAAAAGGTCGTAAAATTGGCGCATCACATACAAGTTTTTTAAAAAGAAAAAATGGGTACCTTCTGAAAGAAACCTTATATATGCGTATCAACACAATGGGACTGGTACAGGATATAAACCTTAAGACAGAAGGGGTACTACATCCTGATTTTACACTCTCTTCATTCGATTTTAATATCAGTTCGGGACGGTTTGTTTTCTCAGCACAAGGGAGTGTTTCCGGTAATGTACTTTCAATTAAAACACATGGACTTGAGTCCACAGGTAGTTTCAATATCAAGATTCCGGAAAAGTTATACCTGGCCGCCGGTATAATAAATGCTGTGGATGCTTCCGGGATAGAACCCGGTAACGAAGTTGCTTTTCAAATCTTCGACCCTGCAAGCATGGCCAGTGAACCCGTCAGCGTCAGGGTCATTGAGCATGAAGAGATTCTGAATATGGGAGTAAAAAAAAGGGCCAAAAAGATAGCCATGATGTTTAAAGGAGTAACTCAACTGGTCTGGGTTGGGGAAAACGGCGAAGTGATAAAAGAAAAAGGGTTCCTCGGAATCAGTCTCGAAAAGACGACCCGTGACCATGCTCTTTTTGATCTTCCTGTTGAATCGAGTCAAGATCTTACCATGGATGTTTCTGTCCCGTCAAATGTGCCGATCAACAATATCGACACACTTACAAGACTGGAGATTGAAATCAGCGGGATATCTTACGACCACCTCAGTCTCGATGGCGGAAGGCAGTCTTTAAACGGTAATCTCCTTATCATTAATAAGGAATCAGTGCCGGATGCGACAACTGATTATGACGTAACCGAATTAAAAGAGTCCCAAATTAAATTTTTAGAGCCTACCCCATTTATTGAATCTAATCATCCAAAGATTCGCAACCTGGTAAAAAAGATTGTTGAGGCCGATGAAACCCCCTTAAATAAAACCATAAAGCTGGTCGACTGGATGAATAAGAATATTGAAAAACGACCCGTTATTTCTCTGCCGGATGCTCTTGCCGTTATTGAAAACCGTGCAGGAGACTGTAATGAACATGCCGTACTCCTGACTGCTCTTGCAAGGGCGGCGGGCATACCCGCTAAGCTTGAAGCCGGGCTCGTTTATTTAAACGGACGATTTTATTATCATGCATGGAATCTTCTTTACCTTGGGAAGTGGATAACCGTGGACTCGCTTTTTGGACAAATCCCGGCAGATGTGACTCACATAAGGTTTTCAAGTGGAGAACTAAGGCAACAGCTTGGTTTAATAACCATTATAGGAAAAATAAAATTAAAGATTATTAAACAAACTAAATGATAGAACTTAAAGCTTTGACCAAAAGATACGGTAATTTTGTGGCCGTGGATAATCTGAATCTTTTGATTCCAAAAGGAGAAATATTCGGATTTATTGGTCCAAACGGCGCAGGAAAAACAACCACAATAAATATGATTGGAGGAATTCTTGCACCCACATTAGGCACCGTTATGATCTGTGGTATAAATATGGAATCGGACCCGGAAAAAGCCAAGCGTAAAATAGGCTTTATTCCCGAAAGGCCGTATCTTTATGAAAAACTTACCGGCATGGAGTTTCTTAAGTTTATTGCCGATTTGTATGGGGTAGGGGAGGATGTATTTTTAATAAAATCTCAAGAAAAACTGGAGATGTTTTTTTTGTCTGACTGGTCTGATGATCTTATTGAGTCGTACTCTCACGGAATGAAACAACGGCTTGTAATGGCCGCGGCCCTTGTTCATGATCCTGAGGTAATCATTGTGGATGAACCCATGGTGGGCCTTGATCCTTTGGCAATAAAGATGGTCAAGAATCTTTTTCGGAGTCTTGCAAAACAAGGTGTAACTATTTTCATTTCGACCCATACCCTGAAGGTGGCCGAAGATATATGTGATCGTATCGGGGTCATCCATAAGGGAGCGCTGATCGCTTCAGGCACTCCTGAGGATTTAAAACGCCAGGTCAATGAAACAGATGCGGATCTTGAACAGGTATTCATTAGATTAACAGAAGAATGAAAAATATCATCACACTTTTAATGCCAAGGATTTGTTCTTTTAAAGGCAAGAGATTTTCAAAAAACAACACGGGCGGTTTATTTAAGCTTTTATTGTTTGGAACCATCGGGATAGTTTTTTGGGGGGGCATATTTGCTGTTTCACTGCGGGTTCTTGGCTATTTCAAGGAGATAGCGGAGCTGGGAGATATCCTTGCCTGCAAGCTGCTTTCCATGATTATCCTTACTTTTTTTTTCCTTCTTGTTTTCAGCAGCATCCTAACCTCACTCTCCAAGCTGTACCTGAGCAGAGACCTGTCTCTTGTACACTCCCTGCCGGTTCCAAGTTACAAGGTTTTTATTGCCAGGTGGATAGAAAGCACTGCAGACAGTTCGTGGATGGTCATTGTATATACGCTCCCCGTATTTATTTCATACGGCATTGTTTATCAGACCGGTTTTCTTTTTTATATCAATATGGTAATAACACTGTTATCCCTTTCGATCATTGCATCAGGGTTAAGCGCCGTTCTGGTTATAACCGCTGTGAATTTTTTAGCGGCAAGCCGTATAAGAAACATAGGTTTATTCATCGGTCTTTGTTTTTTTCTGGTACTCTTTTTTGCGTTTCGATTTTTACGTCCGGAACGTTTGGTTGATCCCGAAGCTTTTGCAACCGCACTTTTTTATCTTAAAGCCTTAAAGACCCCGGCACCGCCATATCTTCCCAGTACATGGGCATTTGACAGCATGAAAGCCTTGCTTTACGGTAATATCACGGAAGGGATGTTTCAGCTTGCGCTTTTATGGAGTTTCGCCGGAGTAATAGTGTTTATGGTTATAATCATTGCGGAAGCCATTTATTTTAAAGGGCTTTCAAAGACAAGAACCGCACAGATTCGGTTGTTTAATTACAAAGGCACCCGTAGCCTTTTCTTAACATTTTTGTCACGGCCGGTCAGGGCATTTGCAGTAAAGGAACTCAGAACTTTTTTCCGGGACCAGACACAGTGGTCACAACTATTTCTTGTTGCGGCCCTTGTTGTCATTTATATTTATAATTTCAATGTTCTCCCCATTGAAAAAGCTCCCATAAAAACCGTATACTTACAGAATCTTCTCTCGTTCCTGAATATGGGCCTTGCCGGTTTTGTCCTTACCGCTGTTACCGCCCGGTTCGCTTATCCTGCCGTCAGCACTGAAAAGCAGGCGTTCTGGCTGGTAAAATCGGCTCCAATACCACTTGCGAACTATCTTTGGATAAAGTTTATCATCTATTATTTACCTCTGCTGATATTAACCGAAATCCTGATTGTCGCAACCAACATTTTGCTCAAGGTTTCCCCTTTTATGATGGGACTTTCCATAATCAACATTTTTTTTATGGTTCCCGGTGTTGTCTCCATGGGGATAGGCTTCGGCGCGGCGTATCCGGATTTTAAATCGGAAAACCCGGCACAAACCGTCACCAGTTTCGGCGGGCTTCTCTTTATGATCGCATGCGCAGGATATATAGGCGCCGTAATCATCATTGAAGCAGGCCCTGTTTACAACCTTTTTATAGCCGGAATAAAAGAAACCCCGTTAAGTGGTTTTATGTGGATATGGATCATCGGATCGTTTGCCGCAGCTTTTATGATTAACATTCTTGCCATAGTGCTTCCCATGAAATTCGGGGAAAAGAAGTTGTCAAGGCTCTTGATTTAAGACGCATGGATATGTCAGATCTTCAGGGGTGATGTTGTCAAAAAAGAATTATGTCTTATCATATTGAGGATTCGAAAAAAACAAAACTTGACATAGGGCAACACTTTAGCTTTTTAATGACATTACTTCGGAAAATGGGAAATTGGGTTATTATAAAATTCATCTTGACATAAGATCTTATAAATACATAACATTTTTTTAAGATAAACATTCCAATATTCCACTATTCCAATATTCCATGTCCAGGCTAAACAAATAAACCCAAAAACAACTTTAATTTCAATGGATTGATTAATTAAGAGAAGCATAATTATATCAGGAGAAAAAAATGGCTGAAACTGACAAGGATGATCTTATCAGTATTATTGAAGAAGATGACAAGGATGCAAAATATCCCGATACGCTTCCTTTATTGTCGGTAAGAGATGTTGTTATTTTTAATGACATGCTCCTTCCACTGTTTGTTGGACGCAAAAAATCGATTCGCGCTGTGGAAGAAGCAGTGGCAAAAGACGGATTTTTGTTAATTGTAACGCAAAAGGATCCGGGCATTGAAAACCCGAAGCCGGATCAAATTTTTACCGTCGGAACTGTAAGCCGGATCCTGCGAATTCTGAAACTTCCAGACGGCAGCATTAAAGCTCTTGTTCAGGGCATTGCTAAGGCAAGGATTCTTAAATACGTTTTAAAAAAATCTCTATATCGTGTAAAAATTGAAACTATAATTGAGCCTCCGATTAAAAAAATCAGTCTTGAGGTTGAAGCCCTGATGCGGAATATTCGGGAGCACTCCGAAAAGATTTTGGATTTGCGTGGTGAAATGACCAGTGATGTCAGTGCGGTTTTAGAAAGTATCGAAGATCCGGGAAAGCTTGCGGATCTTGTGGCATCAAATCTTAGGTTAAAAATTGAAGAATCCCAGATGTTGCTTGAACTGATCGATCCTGTTAAACGTCTCAAGAAAGTAAACGATTTGCTTGCACGGGAAGTGGAACTGTCGTCTATGCAGGCTAAGATCCAGTCTGATGTAAGGGATGAAATTTCAAAAAATCAGCGAGATTATTTTTTAAGAGAGCAGGTTAGGGCGATTCACAGGGAACTTGGTGAAAGCGATGACAAAGTACAGGAAATAAAGGATTACAAAAAAAAGATTAAAAGCGCCAAGATGTCAAAAGCAGCGAATGACGAAGCGTTAAAGCAGTTGAAACGACTGGAAAAAATGTATCCTGACTCTGCCGAAGCTTCGGTTGTGAGAACGTATCTGGACTGGGTGGTCGATATGCCCTGGAGTAAAACGACCAAAGATGTCATCGATATCAAGCAGGCCAAAAAGGTTCTGGATAAGGACCATTTTGCCCTGGACAAGGTAAAAGATCGAATATTGGAATATTTAAGCGTACGCAAACTTAACCCCAAAATGAAAGGCCCGATTCTCTGTTTTGTGGGGCCGCCGGGGGTGGGAAAGACTTCCTTGGGACAGGCCATAGCACAGGCCATGAAACGAAAATTTATCCGTATTTCTTTGGGAGGCATCCGTGATGAAGCTGAGATCAGAGGCCACCGCCGAACTTATATCGGCGCTTTGCCCGGACGCATATTGCAGGGTTTAAAACAGTGTGGCACAAACAATCCTGTTTTCATGATGGACGAGATCGACAAGCTCGGTTCTGATTTTCGCGGAGATCCTTCATCCGCTCTTTTAGAGGCCCTTGACCCTGAGCAGAACTTGGCTTTCAGTGATCATTACCTTAATTTGCCCTTTGATCTTTCCAAGGTTATGTTTGTTCTTACAGGAAACTTAACCGACACTATTCCGTCAGCGCTTCTTGACAGGATGGAGGTTATTACACTTCCCGGATATACGGAAGAAGAAAAAAAGACAATTGCTCAACTGCACCTTATTCCTCGTCAGATAAAGGAAAATGGTTTAAAGTCCAGAAATATATCCATAAGTTCTGGGGCATTGCATCAGATTATAACAGAATATACTTGCGAAGCCGGCTTAAGGAACCTTGAACGTGAAATAGGATCTCTTTTCCGAAAGGTGGCTCGTAAAATCGCCGAAGGAAATAAAGGGCATTTTCGTATTACAAAAAACAACCTGCAAAACTACCTTGGCGTCGCGAAATATTATCCCGAAATGGATCAGGAAAAGAGCCAGGTCGGTTTATCCACAGGCTTGGCCTGGACCCAGGCCGGCGGCGATGTTCTGTATGTAGAGGCGTCTTTAATCGGCGGAAAGGGAGAGCTAATCGTAACCGGTCAAATTGGAGATATTATGCAAGAGTCCGCTCGGGCGGCCCTCAGTTATGCCCGGGCAAACCTTTCTTTGCTGGGCGTCAAAGAAAATGTTTTTGAAAACAAGGATATTCATATTCATGTTCCGGCAGGCGCAATACCCAAAGACGGGCCTTCCGCCGGCATTGCAATGGCAACCGCTCTTATTTCTGTTTTAGTGAATAAACCGGTAAATAAAGACATCGCCATGACCGGTGAAATTACTCTCAGGGGGAGGGTCCTTCCGATAGGGGGGTTGAAGGAAAAAGCTTTGGGTGCTATAAGAGGCGGGATTCGTACAATTCTTATTCCTGAAAAGAACAAAAAAGAGTTAGCAGAGATCCCGTTGAACATAAAGCGCAAAATTAAGTTCGTTTCTGTAAAAAACATGGATGAAGTTCTTTCACTTGCCATTGAAGGAAATGTTATGCGGAATGGGTGATATGAAAATACTCGCCGTTGATACGGCTACAAAGAGCTGTAGCGTTGCGGTGGTCCAAGAAAAATCCCTGTTGGCAGAAATAACAACCGGCAGGAAGCAGACCCATTCCAAGCATTTGATGGAGATGATCAACAGAGTCATGGGGTTGTCGGGTCTATCCCTCTCTGAACTGGATGGTTTTGCCGTTACACGGGGACCGGGTACTTTTACCGGCCTGCGTATTGGAATAAGTTCGGTCAAGGGTCTTTCAGCGGCATCTGGAAAACCGATTGTGGGTGTTTCAAGCCTTGATGCGCTTGCCGTGCAGGCGTCTTATTTTCCATATCTTATCTGCCCGCTTATAGATGCGCGAAGAGGAGAGGTTTATTTTTCACGATACAGGCTTCGGAACGGCCAATTAAAAAAAGAGGGTGATGATCAAGTTTTTCCTCCTGAAAAAGCCCTGGTTGATCTTAATGAAGCATGTTTATTTATCGGCGATGGTGCGTTGAGTTACCAACAGATGATATTAAATAAAATGGGCACATCAGCTTTTTTTGCATCTTCTTTTCAAAATACGATTCGGGCGTCAACGGTGGCCTATCTTAGCATGAATAAATTTAAAAATAACGATACGGATGATGTCGGCAGGTTTGTGCCGCGATATATCCGAAGATCAGATGCAGAGCTAAATTTGACAACCTCATAACATGTTAAATGGGTCACGGTTATTATTGACAAGTTTTATTTATTTTTGATATACAATACAACTTTTGTTATTTATAATTGACGGCTTCGTAAAAAGTCCAATTTCTGCGTTGCGCTTCATTTCGTGTTCACTGCGGCGTACATAAGTACGCCTCATTCCACAAAATTCGCGACGCCTTGAACTTGAACTTTTTACTTTGCCGTCTCAATTCGGACTTTTTACGAGTTCATCAAGCTTGTCTAAAAAACTTTAATTTCAAGAAGTTGTTGAATCTCTGAGACGTTTAACTCCTGCAGATCGAACCCTGTGTGTTTTCACATGAATTGTTGCCCATCCATAAACCAACCATGAAAGGAGGTAACATGAAAACTAAAACACGTTCTATCGAGCAAATTATAGAAGAGCAGGTACGAAGATGGCAGATTATGCGTACGGAAGAGAAAAAAGAGGAAGAACGTATTTCTGTGGTTACCTTTTCCAGAGAACGCGGAAGTGGGGGAGACATTTTGGCCGAGCGTCTTGCCGAAAAACTGGGATATGGATTGTTCCACCAGGAAGTGCTCCATAACATGGCTGAAAGTGCCCGTGTAAGTGTTCAATTCGTTGAAACGTTGGACGAAAAAAGTGTTTCAGTGCTCGAGGAATGGATATCCTCACTTGTAGACAAGCGACATCTATGGCCGGATCAGTATCTGCAGCATTTAATGAAAATTATCGGAACCATCGGCAAACACGGCCGGGCGGTTATCATCGGCAGGGGGTCCAATTTTGTTCTGCCCCCTGACAAAAGACTCAGCATTCGAGTGATAGCGCCGATGGAGAAAAGAATCGCAAATGTATCTAAAGAACTCGGGATTACTGGTGAAGAAGCAAAACAAAAAATCACAAAAACAGAATCGGATCGCAAAGGGTTTATAAAAAAATACTTTAATGCCGATATCGCGGACATCTTTAATTACGATCTTATCATCAATACCGAAAATTTGAGTGTCAATGACGCAATAAACGCCATCAGCGGAGTCTTGAAATAAGTAACCCAAGGTATAAAAAATGCCGAGATTTTTTTAAGATCTCGGCTTTTTTTATAAGAAACGCAGATCAATATAATTATTTAATATATCAGAACTTATTGAAAAGTTACAGGTTCAAGGCGGAATTATTGGGTGATAAGATGATCCATGATCAGCCCATGGAACTGGCCCTGGTCCGGCGATGCAAAAAGCCATCCCAGATGAGTTAGGCACTGGACGCAAACGGCAATTCTCCAGCTAAAGCCCGAAAACCAGCTAAAATCCGTGGATGCCGGACCTGCATGGCCGCATCCTTTAGCGGCTCTAAAACACCCTATTTCAAAAACAATTCCGTGGGGATTGGCAAACGTGTGACGGTGAGATCCCTGGATTTCTATGCGCTCGGCCGGACTTGTTATCCTGTTACGGCATTGGCGGCAAAAAATATATTCCTCTTGGTCCGATACGTTATCTTGGGTTTCATCATCAACAAAGCTGTTAAGCATTTCATCGCTTTGTTTTTCAGGCGGCACGCGAAAAAGATGGGAAGAACCGAACTTAGGGGCTCCGCCCCAATTGGAATAATGGAATGATGGGGTAATGGAATCATGGGTTTGAAGGAGTTTTTTACAATTAAAATGTTTTATTTCAGCTCTTATTCCCAGTATTCCAGTATTCCATTCTGATTGCATAACCAGGTAACCATTAAATAAAATTTAATTTCGAAAAGTTAAAGAATTTCCGAGATGTTAAATTTGCAGGTATCATGTTCTGCCTTCTTTCTGATCAGGCAAATAGGGGTGTTAAGAATTATCCTTTTTAATTTATGTTACCTTATTTCCAGACAGATTTCAACATGGAGTATTTTTTTTGAACGGTTACTCTGCCCGGCACCTTTTAAAAGAGTCTTTCTTTGTCCTTTTCAAATGGAACACCAATACATAAAGCCCTTGAAGATCTTTCAATTTTATAGTATATACCGAAAACTTAATATGATGTAAGAGTTGAGTTTGCCGTTATGCTTAAGGCGCTTTCAAAATTATTTGTCCGGGTTTTAGGAATACAGGGGCAATTTGAAATATGAACACACCAACAATAATTATTGCGGTATTGACACTCTGGCTGGTGATGGGATTGGGTTTTTTGGCTGAGTATGTCACCGCACGCAAAAAAGGGAAGACCCCTTATGAAGCCTGGACCTCATACGAAGGGGTGTTGTTCATTTTGAGCGTGGTTGTACCTTTGATAGTCTTAATTCATAAATCCTTGCCTGACTGATCGTCCGGCAGCATTTTTATCAATATTTTTAATCTATTTTTAAATCAGGCAATTCCAGGATCTCCGTACTTTCTTCTGAAGGCAGCTCCTGCACAGTTCGTAGTTTTCGTTCCATCACTCGAGTTCGGACTCCGGTCTGATCTATGGTGTTAGAGGCCGCATTTAATTGCCTTTTTACCGTTTTTAGAACATGGCCGAATTTTCCGAATTCCGTCTTGACTGCGGCAAGGACTTTCCAAACCTCACTGGATCGCTTCTCAATGGCCAATGTACGAAAGCCAATACGTAAACTGCTCAGGATTGCCGAAAGCGTGGTTGGCCCGGCAACAACAATACGGTAATCCTGCTGAATCTTTTCGACCTGGCCCGGTTGACGAAGAACTTCCGCGTAAAGTCCCTCCGTGGGCAGAAACATAATTGCAAAGTCAGTGGTGGCCGGAGGGTTGAGATATTTATCCCGAATTTCTTTTGCGGAGCTGTGCACCGAGCGAAGGAGGGCCGCAGTGGCTTTTTGCACAGCATCCCCGTCAGCGGTATCGGCGGCCTCCGCAAGCTTCAGATAGTCCTCCTGAGGAAACTTTGAGTCGATGGGCATCCAGACACAAGATTCCGGATTATCGTCTTGACCGGGCAGACGAATGGCATACTCCACACGTTCCTGGGAATTCTCCCGGGTACGGACATTTTTATCATATTGATCCGGGGTTAAGATTTGCTCTAAAAGTGCACCCAGTTGGACTTCTCCCCAGGTACCCCGCGCTTTAACGTTGGTGAGAACCCTTTTTAGATCACCGACCCCTGTTGCCAGATTCTGCATTTCTCCTAAACCCTGCTGGACGGCCTCAAGGCGTTCGCTGACAAGTTTAAAGGATTGTCCAAGCCGTTTTTCAAGCGTAGTTTGCAGTTTCTCGTCAACCGTCTCCCGCATCTGATCGAGTTTTTTCTCATTACTTTCCTGAAGATGCTTTAACTGTGTGTCAATCGTAGTACGCAGTTTTTCGATTCCCGTCCGGTTGGATTCCGTAAGTTCCTGTATTAGCCTGGCGATTGAGTTGAGTTGATCGTTTTGTGATTTGCCCATTTCACCGATCGTCTTGACCATTGTGTCCAGGGAAAACTTCTGACCCGCAGAGACTTCTTCTCTAAGATCTTTCGCGGCTTTTGCTGATTCTTCGCGGCCCAAACGCAGTTCCTCGCGAACCGCCTCTTCGACGCCCGAGCTTGCATTTGTTTTTAATTTTATCAGGACAACAATTAACAACAATGCGCTGATTGCCAGCAAAATGAACCGACAAAATATGAGTAGATCCGTCACAATATCAACCCCCCGTGCACTATCCCTCGTTTAAATGATAACTTCTCTAAACCGCTGTTTTTGCTTAAGGCTCGCTAACCTGCTCAACCCGCCAGACAGATTAGATTTTATCTTCAGTTGGCTCCATAATTTATTGAGATGTTACTCATTTTCTTGATATCTTATTGCCGTCTTTGTAATTTTTTGTTATATGAATAAAAAAATCTGGAGGAGTATATGTCTGAGCAAGATAAAAATAAATATATAGGCGTAGCCACTCTTTTTAATAATTTTGAATTAAAACGATTTATAAAATTCTACATCGGCCTGATTTTTTTTCTTGAAATCATCATTTTTTTTCTTTGTTTTCTTTTGCAACTTAAACCCATTAGTATTCCGTTTCCATGGAAATATTATTTTCTTGCATCTTTCTTGATACCCATCGCCATAACATTTCTTCTGGGTATCTGTATAACGGCCTTTAATCTATTTATCTTCGGCAACCCCACTCCCCAAAACACCATATTAACCGAAAACGGCGATGAGAAAAACAAATATTTGAATAATTTTAATCTGCTTATGAGTTGCATTCGTCAGGCGCCCTTTCTGCTGGGCCTGCTGTTACTGGTCATAGGCTCGATACTCTTTTCCAAGTTGGACACCTTTATCCTATTATCAAGAGAAATAGGGGGAAAAGCCATTCACTATGTTTTTATTATCTCGGGGGTGGTTTTTGCCGTGGCTACCGTTTTCGGATTTATTTGGATCTTCATGAAATATAAATTGGAAAAAATGAGATGCCGGTATGAATACAAACGGGATGTAATGACCAATTTGGGACTTCTCGTTATCGATGACAACACACTGATAAACAACGAGGGACAGGTTATTACCCGGGATGAAGCAAAAAAAAGAATTCTTGAGAAAAGTCCCTTATTAATATCACGACACAACAAGCAATGACCCTATCGCTTTGTCTCTTACAGTATCTGTGGTCATTAGTTAGTATTCTTTCAGAAACCGCATTTTTCGGTTTCTGTTTTATAAAATCATCTGCTATCCATTTTTTATGCTACAGTTTCAATTTCCCTCTCCTCAAGACAGAACAACCGGATTTGCATTGGGGTTGAAAGGGTTTTTCCTTACTGCCAGGGAATAAAGATACGGATACTGATTCCTGAGGTGTTTTAGATAAACAAACCATTGCTCAACAAGTTTCTTGTAGGCGCGGTTTATGTCTCCTGAAAGATGGGTTTTGTCAGACGCTGGTAAGTCGCTTAAATTATCTCGACAACTCAATTCATCTGTCAAATGGAATACAGCGAGCAGTGTCTCACTAAAACTTTCTTGCTCAATCAGAACCGGGTTTTCCAAAAGTCCGACAAGAAATTTTCTTTTACTGCTTAACAACTCAAAAACAGTTTCTAAAGGCAGCCTGCCAATATCAACCCTTAAGTCATGCTTTTTTATAATTTTAAGGGCAGTTGAGAAACGATTTTCAGTCCAACTAAAATTTACAAGGAAATTCTCTCTTATCGCTTCAATCTTATGGTCATTGCGTGAAAAAAGACTCAAAAGTTCATGCCCGACTTCGCTAAAAAAAAGGCCGAGGACCATATTCACCTTTCGCAATCTGCTTTGTCTTTCTCGCTTCAGTAACAGTATTTCAGTAGCATTTGCAATAACGCCCAAAAAGGCTGCTCCGCCCATGATTATTAAAAATATGGCGAACATACGACTGGCTTGTTTGGTGGGATGAATGTCTCCGTATCCCACCGTGGACATCGTAACAATATTATAATAGAGAGCTTCCGTAAACGTGAGATCCTCTAAAACCATAAAGCCGAAGGTTCCGCTTAGGGCAATAAGTAAGAAAAGGGCTAAAAATATCTGTAACCTGAGTCGGACTGTCTTCATATCGATATCCCGGGACAATTTTGTTTGAAAATAAAAAATATGGTGTTATCAATCTGTTATGAATTCATCAAATCTTCAATCTCTTCTGTTTCAATGGCAATCTTTCCTGTGAGATCCACAGGGCCGTCTTTGGATAGCAGAATGTCGTTTTCAAGTCGAATTCCGATATTTTCTTCTTTGATGTAAATACCCGGCTCACAAGTCAACACCATGCCTTGTTCAAATTTCCCGTAGTTATTTCCCAAATCATGAACGTCCAGCCCCAGATGATGAGATATGCCGTGCATAAAATACTTTTTATAGAGCAAAGAATCCGGGTTTTGGTTTTTTACCGCTTCGGAATCGAGTAAGCCCAGACCGATCAGCTCATTTTCCATGAGTTGTCCGACCTCTTTTTGGTATTCTTTAACGGTAGTTCCCGGTTTGAGCATTTGAACGGCCGCCTTTTGGACCCGTAACACCGCCTGGTAAACATCTTTCTGCCGCTCGGTGAATTTACCGTTTACCGGTACCGTACGCGTGACATCGGAGGCATAGTTGGCATATTCCGCACCGAAATCCATAAGCAACAAATCGCCATCTTTACACTGCCGGTTGTTTTGCACATAATGCAGAATGCAGGTATTCGGACCTGAAGCAACAATGGGTATATACGCCGGTCCCCGGGATCGATTGGCTAAAAATTCATGGTAAATTTCAGCCTCAATTTCGAATTCCCAAACACCCGGTCGTATAAAGCCCAGCACCCTTCGAAATGCATTTTCAGTAATCTTGCACGCTTGTTTGATCAGTTGTATTTCGAAATCGGATTTGACGGCCCGAAGGTCCTGCATAATCGGAGCCAGTCTTCTGTATTTATGAAGCGGGTATAATCTTTTGCACTGTTTTAAAAAACGGGCATCTCTGGTCTCCACGGTAACATCCGCCCGCAGATGTTCGTTTGTGTTCAAGTAAATCCGGTCAGCCTCAAACACCAGCGGTCTGAAAACGTTTTCGAATTCTCCGTTCCAGTAAACGGTTTTGATCCCGGATACCGCCGTGGCTTCTTCTTTGGAATATTTGCGCCCTTCCCATGTGACAATTTTTTCATTGGTTTCTTTAACAAACAGGATTTCTTTGTGTTTTTCTTGTCTGGCATCCGGAAAAATTACCAACATGCTCTCTTCTTGATCGATCCCGCTTAAATAGAAAATATCCGGGTTTTGAATAAAGGATCTTACGCCGTCTGCGCTGGTGGGCATGATGTCATTGGAATTCAAGACGGCAATGGAATTGGGTTTGAGTTTAGGAGCAAATCTTTTTCTGTTATCAATAAAAAGTCTGTTATCAATGGGTAGATATTTCATTTGCTTCTTCCTGTTGTTTTAGAAAAGGTTAAAAAGAGGATTTTCTTTGGAATGTGATTATAGCAATAAAAGCTATTGGGTGGCAAATATAAAAACAACTTGTCAATAAGTTCCGGTGTATGAAATGGTTCTATTGACGAAGCCCCATAATTTATTGAAATATTACATATAAAAATATAAACAAAACTAGTGCAAAAAAAATCAAGAATTGTTAAAAAGTCTTTTAGTAATTCATACCTGTTTAATGTGAAAAAATAGGAATGGTGTATGAAAGAAAAATTAATAAAAACCATGGACTTAAAGAACGGTATGACGCTGAATTTTTATGATGCTTCAAGACCGATAGTTGGAGACAGATGGTTGATATCATTGATTGTTCGAATGGAAATACCGGTTGTCGAAGCATTGATTAACGATGAAGGAAAATCCATGGATAGCGTGGGTGAAATCAAAAAGGTGCTCGGGGGAAAAGTATTGTTCGAACAAAAAAGAGACCGAGTTTTTGTGGGGGAAAGCGAAAAACAAACTGTCTTTGAAGAAGTATATAATTTTTTTATAGATAGCGTGCTCGGTTATTTATCTAATAATGCGTTCCCAAAACGGTATGTGTTAAAAAACTACAGAGAAAAAGTGGAACGGGAATCCTGGTATCACTAACCGGGGGATGCGGGGGATGTCTCCACGGTATAGAAAAACCAAGGTAAGCAAAATTGTGTCCGTTCATCGAGTGATTGAGTTAGTGGAAATTACAAAAAACAAACAAATTACAATGATCAAAATTCAAAATCCCAAACAAAATAACAATCGCTTTGAACAGGTTTGGAATTTATGATTTTAAAAAAATCCGTGAACGGTTACGCAAAAGGTAAGGGTAAAAATATGGACTTCAAATTCTGTCCATTTTGCGGGCGTCGATTACAGGCAACCGCGAACGGTAACAAAAAAAGATTGTACTGTAATCCGTGTGCATGGACTCATTATAGAAATCCAACCGTCGGAGTAGCGGTTGTTTTATTAAAAAATGATGAATTGCTCTTGGTAAAAAGAAACGGATCTTATGAGGGGATGTGGTGCATCCCCTGCGGGCATGTAGAATACGATGAAGACATTCGGATAGCAGCCAAACGCGAATTCAAAGAAGAAACCGGACTTGATGTGGATATCGGGCCAGTTTTTGCCGTTCATTCTAATTTTCATGACTTGGAAAATCAAACCGTGGGAATATGGTTTTTGGGGACATGCACGGGCGGCAAACTTGAAGCCGGTTCCGATGCCAGTAAAGCGAAATTTTTTCCCCCGGATGAGTTGCCGAAAGAAATGGCGTTTCCAACCGATCTTCTGGTATGTGAGCAAATCAACGCTTTAATCAAAGACAAAAAAAGGTAAAAAATGAATCTTCAAAAACAAATCAAAAGTGAGTTAACTGTTGCCATAAAAGCAAAAGATGAAGAGAAAAAAGATACGCTTCGGGTAATCCTGGGAGAGTTTGGCAGGCTCGACAAAAAAGAGCTGTCCGATGATGAGGTTGTAAAGATTCTGAAAAAATTAATAAAATCAGAAAAAGAAATGCTCGAGAAAAAAGGTGCTGAGGGCGATTCTACATTTATTAAAGTCATTGAAAATTATTTGCCGAAAATGGCAACCCAAGAGGAAATTGCCGAGTGGATTGAGCAACATGTCGATTTTTCTGAATTTAAAAACAAAATGCAGGCCATGGGCTTAATTATGAAGCATTTCGGAGCAACGGCAGACGGCAATGAGGTAAAAAAGCTCTTACAGAACATGTGAATCCAATCAGAGATATTCAATTATTTGAGGGGTCGGGGAGTTTTTTTAATTCAACCGCTCCATGAATGATCAGCAACTGCATCGTACAAACTCATACACAAGGGCTCGTAACGAAAGAACAGTATTTCAATAGTAAAATAAACAGGTTAAATGTGCCACATTTTTTATATTTTAAGTGCCAATTCGAAAAAGGCGCTGTTCTTTCGCAACGATCCCTAATGCATTCAAACAGTGTACGATTTCGTTGCTGATCACTCATTCCGCTTTATTTGAAGGTTTAAAGGAAAAACTCCCCGATTGCTCAATTATTTGTAACGGAGAATTTATATGGGTAGAATTTTTTGTCGTAAAAAGCACAACAGGTATAACGAACAGAGACTAAAGTTCAACGGCAGCTGAAAATCGTTCCACTAGTTTTAAGTACATGTTTTTTGGATACACCCCATTCAGGGTAAGGACGGTTTCTTTTTTTTTAAAAAAAACAACGTGAGGAATGCCGCTGACGCGAAAGGAATCTGCAAGCGCTCTGTTCCGATCAATGTTAATTTTATATACCGTAACCATTTCACTTTTTTCTTTAGCAATTTTTTCAAGCACGGGCTCAATTTCTTTGCAGGGAGGACACCAGTCCGCGTAAAAATCAAACATCAGTAGATGTTCTCCGGATGTTTGGATGATTTTATTAAACTGTTCCATGCTATCTATATATCTAATACCGGAACCGGCAAGCGGATCTCGAGTCTTATTACCGGTATCCTCACCGCAGGATGCGATTCCAAAAATAATTATTATGATAACAACCCGGGAGAAAAGCCTCAACCACCGGGTAGTTAATTGTATATTTCGTGTCATTTTTAAAAGTCACAGAAAATCGAAGACAAATGGGTTAAAAATGGGTTATACTTATTATTATAAACAATTATTCGACAATGGTTGTATTTGCAAACAAAAAAATTGGGCATATGTTTTATTCAAATTCATCCGCCTTGCCGCTTCACCATGATAATTTAGCGTGCAAATCGGACTTTTTACGAGACCATCAAATGTTGACCCGTGTTATTATTAAGCTTTTTTTTATACTAATCTTTGGTTCGTCTTTGGTCGTAGGTATAGCTCCCGTGCCTCTTTATGCGGATATATATGTGCATATGGACAGTGAGGGGGTGCTTCATTTTACCAACGCGCCAACATCATCCAATTATAAAATTTTCATCAGGGAAAAACCTCCCCTGTCTTCAAATTCAGACGTTACTGACGGTTCCAACCTTTATGACGACCTGATAACAGAAGCATCTAAAAGCCATGGCGTTTCATTTTCACTGCTCAAGGCGCTGATTAAAATCGAGTCGGATTTTAATCCCCGGGCCATTTCAAGTGCCGGTGCAATAGGTCTTATGCAAATCATGCCCGAAAATATCAAAGCCCTTAATATAAAAGATCCCTTTGATCCGTGGGAAAATATAATGGGGGGAACGCGCTATTTAAAACAGCTCATTGGACGTTTTAACGGAAAACTGCCCATGGCCCTGGCCGCCTATAATGCCGGCCCCAATATCGTTGATCGTTACAAACGAATCCCCCCCTTTAAAGAGACGGAAAATTATGTAGAAAAAGTTATGGAATATTATTCTATTTTTAAAGAGCGATAGTCTCTCAATTCTAGTGATTTTCGGAATACCCCCTGATGTTGCGAAAATTGAGAATCCCCTGGAGGCTTACAAGTGGTCCGCCGCACAAGCAATTCCGCAAATTGACCCCAGAGAAATAGATCCCGCCCCGATGAAATAGGCTCTGCATTTCATTGGACAAGCATTTCACAGGGTAGGAGCAGAGATTGCGGAAAAGGGCCATTCCTGGATGGGAACTAATTGAAAATCACATCCCTATCTATCACTGAGCCTTGTTTGATAATCGCCTGGGATTCGCCGTTGTTTTTGATTACAACTCTTCCCTTTATGGTTACGTTTTTTTCAAAACGCACATCACCGTCAATGGTAAGAGCGTCACAATGGATCAGGGATGGTATTCCTTCAGAAAATCTTTCATCAAAACCATCTATCTTCCCGTAATATTTCGGATCCAGAGCTATGGTTATGGACCGTGATCCTATCTCAGGATTTAAAATCAGATGGTCTTTTTCTGAAAATACAAAACGATCCGATCTTATGGCCAGAAGTTCGTTACACTTTTTTACCGGGAAAAAACGGGATGCAGGAACCCGTATGGCAGCAGCGCCTTCAAACAGAGATATGGCCGCCCCCATGGCGGTTTCAACCTGAAATACTTTTGGGCTGTTTTCATTTCTCGGATCAAGTGTTTTCTGGTTTTTGATTAGAGGAAGATTTACGGTATGATGTTTTTTAATAAGCTTTTTAAGAGACTTAAGATTTATCCATATGTTATTTGTATTGAAAAACCGGTAACGTTTTATATCTTCAAACGCATCCATTTCATCTTGCGGGCACTGGGCCGATTCACGCAAGATCAGACGGCCGTTTATATGTCTGGCGATATGTCCTCCTTTTACGTCTGACGGTGTTCTTGGAACCACTTCCATCATAAAAGGGAGTCTGTTTTCGCAAAAATACCCCAGAAGAGATTCATCCATGGTAGCGCCCAGATTATCTGAGTTTGAAATAAAGGCATACTCTATTCCGTTTTCCAGAAGGCTATTTAACACGCCGGATGTATAAATTGCGGAGTATATATCGCCATGCCCCGGGGGATTCCATTCCAGGTCCGGATTCTTGGGACATGTGGCGGGAGCAAGATTTTCCTGAAGAATTTTGGGGAATTTATTCTGGATAAATAAAAGCGGAAAATCTGACGGCTTGATCATTGAGAGGGCGTCAATGGTGTCTTCATGTGTACTGAAACTGTTCATAAGAGCCAGTTTTACCCGGCATGTTTCTGCCTGCTTTACGATAATTTTCAGAAATGTTTTTTCATATTTTACCGTTAAAAGAGACTTGGCTTTGGTGAGGCCCATACTGGTACCCAGGCCGCCGTTCAGTTTGATGATAACCGCATGGCGCAATGCTTTTCGCCCGGACTCTGCATATTCTTTAATACGGGTTGCATCTTCGATTTCATCCGAAGTAACGGGCCTTATGTCTCTATCAGAGATAAGGCCTGTTGCTCCGGAAACGATCTTTTTATAATAATACGTAAACGTATCAATGACCAAAGGGGGAAATTTCTCACGTTCCATCTTTGAAATAAAGGAGGGAAGATAGTTTGTTTTGTCTGAATTTTCAGGCACATGCAATTTTTTTTTATACCCCTTCTATCCATTCTGCTGGATCTTTGATATTGCCGTATTGAATATCTGTAATCGTTTTGTAGAACTTGTTAGCCATGGGACCGACCTTGCCGTTTGCCACGGTTATAACAGTGTCGCCGTATTTGATTTCTCCGACAGGAGAAATAACCGCTGCGGTTCCGGATCCGAAAATTTCTTCGAGTTTTCCCGCAGTATGGGCATCCAACACCTCATCAATGCTGATTTTGCGTTCTGACACTTTGATATCCCACTGTTTTGCAAGGGTAATCACCGTGTCTCTGGTAATGCCGGGAAGGATACTGCCGGATAACATGGGCGTGATCAGTTCACCGTTTATGACAAAAAATATATTCATGGCCCCAACTTCTTCAATGTATTTCTGCTCAATACCGTCAAGCCACAACACCTGAGTATAACCGTGTTCATGAGCCTGTTCTCCGGCATATAGGCTGGCCGCATAATTGCCCGGCGTTTTGGCTTCACCCACTCCGCCCCGTACCGCCCGGACATGGTTGCGGGTGACCCATATCTTAACCGGATTAAAGCCTTCCGGATAATAAGCGCCCACCGGAGAAAGAATAATAAAATAACGGTAGGTATGGGAAGCGCGAACGCCTAAAAAAGGATCCGTGGCAATTATGGTGGGGCGTATGTACAGGGAAGTCCCCGGCGTAGACGGCACCCAGTCTTTTTCAATAACCAGCAACTGCTTGAGGGCATCCAGGGCAAAGGCCTTGTCAATTTCCGGGATGCAGAGGAGACGCGCAGAGTTGTTTAACCGTTTGAAATTATCCGTGGGCCGGAAAAGCTGAATATCTCCTGACTCCGTCCTGAACGCCTTGAGCCCTTCGAAAACACCTTGACCATAATGAAGCACCATGGTTGCGGGATCCATATCCATGGATGCGTAAGGCTCTATACGTGGGTTATGCCACCCATCTTGCGGATTGTAATCCATGTTAAACATGTGATCCGTAAAAATGCTGCCGAAACCAAGTTTGGAATCCTCGGGTTTTGCTTTTAATTGATCAGCTTTTTTAACAGTCAGTTGCATTTCTGCCTCCTCAAAGAATTTAAAATTTCAATCCGATATTTTCCACAGCATAAGTCCTGTTGTATCGTCGTAAGCCCTCTTTAGGGGGTTGCCGGTTAATTCCTGAAGATCAATTTCTCCGACATAAAGTATGGTTTCTGGGAAAAGGTGTCCGCCTATGGTTTTTCCCTCTACATCTCCCAGAACAATATGGGCATGTACCACCGGCTTTTCATTCAGTAATGAGATATTTCCGGTGCAACTTACTATTTCAAGCGGTTCTTCTTGGGTGAATGTTGCATAAACCTGTTGTTTTTGATCATATGCTCCCAGAGTCGCAGAAGATACTGCACCAATAACGGAAAATGTAGCCATCTGTATTGACGACGCGTTACAAAAATCTTCGATAGATGTAATCAAATCTTTGCCATGAGGAAGACGTCCTAGAAAGCGGCGTCCGGGTTTAAATTCAAAACCGTTCAGTTTGTCCATTAAAAACCTCCAAGATTAACAATAAATTAACAATAAAATTCAAGAGAACTCAATAAATTACGGGAGATCACTATCCCCATTTAATACACCAGAACTTATTGAGAAATTACTAAAATTTAATTCAAGATCTATAGCATCTTTACAATTGAAATCAAGACCAAAATTTTTGTCAGGATTATTTGGCTGAACAAAAGTCTGTATTTTTTTCACAGGTTGACATTGCGCGCTTTGGATATTAGAGTCTGAAATTTAAGTTCATCAATACAAAATGGAAGGGAAAATCAATATGACCATATCAGAGAGAATGGCCGATATCAAACCGGTAAGACTTAGCTTGAATAGTAAATTCAAGTTTAAATGTCATAAAGGGGTAAGGTGTTTTACCAAGTGCTGTAGAGATATTAATATCGCACTGACGCCTTATGACATTATCAGGCTTAAAAACCGTTTGCAACTTTCTTCAGATGAATTTCTGGCAATGTACACGGTTCCCCGCCTTTTGGAAAAGACAGATCTTCCCATGGTTACTCTGAGGATGATGGACGATGATTTAAAATCATGCCCATTTGTAACCGATAACGGGTGTATCATCTATGAAGACAGGCCCACGACGTGCCGTTATTATCCCCTTGGCGTTGCTTCGCTGAGTCACAGGGAGGGTGTTGATGATGAGGGGTTCTATTTTTTTGTGCATGAACCCCACTGCCTGGGTTTTGAAGAGAAAAAGGAATGGACGGTTCGTGAGTGGCGGAAAGATCAGGGCGTTGATATCCATGATGAAGTTAATGCCGGCTGGACCGATCTTGTGGTCAGAAAAAGATCTTTTCCTCCGAATCTCAAACTTGTTGAAGAAAGCAAGAAGATGTTTTTTTTAGTCAGTTACAATATCGATAAGTTCAAACAGTTTGTTTTTGAAAGCTCATTTTTGAACCGGTATCATATCGATAATGCAACCGTTGACAAAATTCGGGAAGATGAGATTGCCCTGCTGGAATTTGGTCTTAAATGGTTAAAAGACGTTCTTTATAAAGAAGGAAGTTCTAAGGTCAAGGAAAGTGCAACTGATTGAGGAAAAAAACTGTGGTCCCGGATACCGAATGGTTGACATGCCGGTATCCGGATTCACATGTATGTTATATCAATATTCCTCGTAAAAAAGGCCGTCCCAATTCGAAGGATTGTTCAAGCGCTGTTCAATATCCACATTGAAAAATTCGGCGACCGGTTTTAATATCTCGGGATTGTCGGCCTGTACTTTGCGCGCGGCCGAAAGAACCGTTTCAAGTCCGTTTTGCGTCATTTTCCCAAGAGGTTGTCTGCATCCACCGGAGGGCATTCCCAGAATCGACATCAACGTTTTGAATCCCAGAGGGTTTCTGGCCCTGCATACCACCTCTCCGTAAGGTGTCTTTTCCATGGTCTTAACCGTAACCAGATCAAAAAGGGGTTCCAGCGCCTTCAACAGCTTTTGGGCGTTTTTCTCTTCACCCTGTTCGAGCAGTCGAACCATTTCAGTGATGGGACCGGGAGCAATGTTTGACGCAACCGAAATAACGCCGGACGCCTTGATCTGAGGGTCAAGCATCATCTTAAAGGTCATCCCATCATCACCGGAAAGTATGGTAAACTCAGGCCCGCAGCATTTTCTTGTGCTGCGCATATTTTCAATATTACCGGTGGCCTCTTTGACCGTATTGACATTTTTATACGTCTGGTTAAGGATGGCAATGTCCTCGGGTAAAAGCTGCGCCCCGGTTCTACCGGGAATTACATAAGGAATAATCTCAATATCCGGAGCCACTTCGGCAACAGGGGCAATGTATTCCCGTCGTATTTCAAGGGAACTGGGCCCGTTATAGTAAGGATCTACCAGCAAAACCGCATCCGCACCCACCGCAACCGCATGCTTTGTTCCTTCCAGCGACTCTTTTGTGTTGTTACTCCCTGCACCTGCAATGCAGATACATTTATCTTTTGATTTTTCCGCAACCATCTCAATAACCCGATTATGTTCATCCCAGCTTAAAACAGGGCTCTCGCCGGTAGTCCCCACAGCCAGTATCCCGGTTATTCCGTTTTCTATCTGGAATTCCGAAAGTTTTCCAAGACCTTCATAGTCAACGGTACCATTTTTAAACGGTGTAACAATTGCCGTAAAACATCCTGCGAGCATAATATCCCCCTTTTAACAAAAAGTATTGCCAGTAATAACATCGTATATTCCATACCGGAGTATACGGAAAAGGTAGATAAAGTGAGAGGTTATGTCAAGGGAAAACTCGATCATCTCTGGAAAGAGCATAATAAGGCACACCGAATTTTATCAAAAAAGGTGGTGCGTCTCAAGATCGATTTAAAACGGAAACTCGAAGAAGGAATTAAAAATTGATGGATACGAGACCCTTGAAAAACATCGCCTTTGATCCGATTTTTGATCAGATTCGAATAACGGTAACAAAGTCGAACGTTTTCAAGGGTCTCGATTATAGTGCGTTATACCAGGGAAACACTATCGGCCCGATGAGCCTCTTCCAGATATACTCCGTCCGGCAAGCGGATTATAAAGTTTTATAATTGCCACCTTCATACAGTCAATCGTCTGTGTTTGCGAAATAATATCCAACAAAGTCTTCTCCCCGGCTTCCGGAAGAATACATGCGTTTGAATCGTCGAAGGTTAAATCCGTAAAGCCTTTAACGAGTTTCTTTTGTTCCTTTTTGGTCATACCCACCTGAATCGCTTTTTTACCGTCGATTTCAGTAATATTGTCGGCCAAACCCGCATCTTCAATCTTTTTGGTTTTCTCGTCATCCAAAAAAACATTAATATAAAAATCCGCCATGAGCACCTCCTGTTAATAAATTTCTAAGTAAGTAGTAAAAAGCCCTTTTTTTTAAACACACAATTAAGATCGATTCTTATATTACAATGGTTATGCCCTGTCAATAGTCTTGTAACCCGCTTGGACCTGTTTTTTTCTTGACAACCCAAAATGGCTGACATACTAACCCCACAACTCAAATGTTTTAAATCTTATAATTATCAAGCGGTTTTCATCATCCGGTCAACAATAAAATAGACTCTATTTAAAGGATAAATCATGACAAAAGCAAAAAACGTTGAAGAATATATCGCTCGCCAGCAGATGGCCATCGCCGGGAATCCGGATTGCGGAGTATCCCATTACAATCTTGCGGTCGCTCTCCTGGGCCAAAAAAAATATGATGAAGCTGAAAAAGAGCTTTTTGCCGCTATCCATTGCAGCCCGAACCTGGCTGAAGCATATGTGCAACTCGGAGGACTATGCCTGCAACGCGATGATCTTGACGGCTGTATGGCATACAACCAGCAGGCGGTCAAGTCTCGGGCAGGATTTTTTGAAGGCTACGGAAACATCGGATTTGTGCATCTGCAAAAAGGTGAAATTGACGACGCCATCCGGGCGCTTCAAAAAGCCATACGGTGGAATCCCAACTTTTTGCAGGCGTATGCCACACTGGCAAATGCTTACTTAATGAAAGGGTTAATTGACGAAAGTATCCAAACCAACCTCAAGGCGTTGAAACTGGAACCGGACTTTGCCATCGCCCACAACAATCTGGCCATTGTTTATCTCGAAAATGGAAACTATGATCTGGCAATAAAACATGTGGATAAAGCGGTTGAACTCGGTTATGAAGTATCCCCTGAACTATTGAAAGAAATCCAAGCCTTTCGCAAAGAATTCGGTTAAGGTGGCGTCTTTTTAATAATCAAAACCCATAACATGCCTAACGCACCGCAATTCAAGTATTTTTTATCGCACAAAAAAAATCCTGTTCAAAAAGACAGCCGGATATGGACTGCCCTCCTTCCCATGAACAGACATCAGCGACCCAATGATGCGGGTATTTGTGTGAGCTATGGAGACTATTTTACCGCCGCTCGAAATTTTCTGGAACAAGACGGATCTGAAATTATTACTCGTGCGGTTTCACAACAGATCCATCGAGAGGTAACATCCCAAGAAATCGAAAAAATAAATATCTTTCTCGAAAAACACGGTAAATTTTATCATCCGGCCCGGATTGAAACCGTGTTACACGGGACAGCAATACCCTTTGTATTGAATATGGCAATCTCCGATGCAGGCAAAAATTGTGTCCAAAGAGAATATGGTCTTTTAAAACAACTCAATGAAGATTTTCCGTTTTCATTTTTGCCCAAAGTTTACGGCCAGGATTGTGTGTCTATTGCAGGTAATGAAATCGGAATGTTTTTAGGAGAGTGGTTCCAGGGATATAAGGAGTTCCATATTTCCCTTGATCCGGCAGATGAAAAATATAAAATTGTTGTCTGGGATTATGAGCACGGTAACTATTTCCTTACAGACGATCAAGCCACAAACCTTTACCGACAAGTCGCCCGGATTCTGACCTGTTACTACAATGTCAACACCTTTGAGCACATATTCTCCTGGCATCATGCGGCCGGAGATTTTGTTTTAACATGTCAAAATAACAAGATCGATTTAAAACTCATCACCGTAAGAATGTATAGACCCCTGTTTGAAAACAACACCGGGAGTGAAGATAAAAATCCGGATGCCGAATGGATACTGGAAGCATTGCTGGTGTTTTTTTTAAATCTTGCAATCAGAATGCGCCTGGACCGTTTGGACGGTGTCGGAAAAATCGTATGGTCCTGTGATAGTGCGCTTAAAGGAACCCTGAAAGGCTTTTTTGAAGGACTGACTTTAAAACCACAGATCCGTGAGTTTGATAAACCTCTGGTTTATTGTTTCCGTAACCATCTGTTATCGTGCAGTCGGGCAGAGTTGCTCGATTTGAACCGCTCCATTGTTCAGGTATATCATTCACGAGATCCGGAGGTCCCTGTGATCAAACAGCATCTCACACAGCATGTTGAGGATCTGTATCATGCAATTCAGCATTACAAAGAATATCCGTAAAACCAGTTAAATTTATTGCAATTTATTTAAAGAGCCGCGACTTAAAAAAAGTATTACGGCAATTTCCGATTTTTTTTTTTTAACCTTGTGAAACCATGGTTTTTTATTGACAAGGACCAATATTAATTCTATAGGACCTATTTGGTTCTTTGAATGCTCAAAGTTTTTAGGCTAAAGACAGTTAACAATAAAACTTTTAAAAAAATAAACATATCATGAGAGGAGGTGACTTTTACTGCCCCTGTAAGGGGACGGTGAATTTTCTTTTTAGTCAAGTTGGTTAATTTTGAATTTAGAATGGAGGTAATACAATGGCAAAACATGAAACCCCTTTGTTGGATCAGCTTGAAACCGGTCCGTGGCCGAGTTTTGTGAGCGACATTAAGCGGGAGGCTGAATCAAGGGAAAAGAATGAAAAAAACGTTGAGTACCAGATTCCCCAGGATTGTTGTGACGATCTTTTGGGGGTGCTTGAACTTTCTTACAAGCACGGCAGGACCCACTGGAAACATGGCGGCATCGTCGGGGTATTCGGTTACGGAGGCGGCGTAATCGGCAGATATTGCGACCAGCCCGAGATGTTTCCGGGAGTTGCCCATTTTCACACCATGCGCGTGTCCCAGCCTGCCGGCAAATTCTATACCACCAAATACCTGGAAGATATCTGCGACCTTTGGGAAAGGCGCGGAAGCGGCCTGACCAACATGCATGGTTCAACAGGAGATATTATCTTCCTGGGTACCACAACCGTTCAGCTTGAAGAGGTCTTCTGGGAATTGGGACATAATTTGAATCAGGATCTGGGCGGTTCCGGGTCAAACTTAAGGACACCTTCTGACTGTGTGGGCGCGGCTCGCTGTGAATGGGCTTGCTTTGACACCCAGGCGATCTGCCATGATCTCACCAATGAATACCAGGACGAGCTCCATCGACCGGCATTTCCCTATAAGTTTAAATTTAAATTCGACGGGTGCCCCAACTGTTGCGTTGCATCAATCGCACGATCAGATCTGGCGTTTGTCGGAACCTGGCGTGATGATATCAAAATAGATCAGGAAGCGGTCAAGGCCTATGTGGGCGGCGAACTTCCTCCCAACGGCGGCGCTCATGCCGGACGTGACTGGGGTCCCTTCGACATCAAAAAAGAAGTGATCGATCTTTGTCCCACCGGTTGTATGAAGTATGAAGATGGCAAGCTGGAGATTAACACTCCTGAGTGTACAAGATGCATGCACTGCATCTGCGTCATGCCCAGGGCATTGAGAATCGGTGATGACCGCGGGTGTTCGATCTTTGCCGGAGCAAAGGCTCCGATTCTTGACGGTGCTCAAATGGGTTCCCTTATTGTTCCGTTTATTAAGGTGGAAGAACCTTATGATGAAATCAAAGAGACCGTCATCGAGCCCATCTGGGACTGGTGGATGGAAGAAGGAAAAAACCGCGAAAGACTTGGCGAACTCATGAAGCGCCAGGGCTTCCAGAAACTGCTTGAGGTGACGGGTTTTAAACCGGATCCACGAATGGTTCAGGAACCACGCACGAATCCGTATATTTTCTGGAAAGAAGATGAAGTTGAGGGCGGATTTGATCGTGATATTAACGAATTCAGAAAATATCATCAAAGATAGGGGGTAAAGACTATGGCATTTATATCTTCAGGTTACAATCCTGACAAACCGATGGCAAACAGGATAACCGACATCGGCCCAAGAAAATTTGACGAATTTTACCCTCCCGTAATCGCTAAGAATAAGGGTAAATGGCTATATCATGAAATTCTGGAACCCGGTATTCTGGTTCATGTGGCAGAATCCGGCGACGAAGTTTACACCATAAGATGTGGCGGGTGCCGTCTCATGAGTGTATCTCATATCCGTGAGATCTGTGAAATTGCGGACAAACATTGTGACGGACATCTCAGGTTCACCACTCGCAATAACATTGAATTCATGGTGGACAGCAAGGAAAAAGTAGAACCGTTAAAGCAGGATCTTTTGAGCCGCAAGCAGGCCGGCGGCTGTTTCAAATTCCCCATCGGGGGAAGTGGCGCTGGAATTACCAACATCGTCCATACCCAGGGCTGGATCCACTGTCACACACCGGCAACGGACGCATCCGGTACGGTTAAAGCTACCTTGGATGTGCTTTTTGATGATTTCGTCAATATGCGGCTACCGGCCAAGCTCAAGGTTTCAATGGCCTGTTGTCTGAACATGTGCGGGGCTGTCCATTGCTCGGATATCGCCATTCTGGGATATCACCGAAAGCCGCCTATGATAGACCATGAATATATAGACAAAATGTGTGAAATCCCGCTGGCAATCGCTGCCTGTCCTACGGCTGCCATCAAACCGTCCAAGATTACACTTCCGGATGGAAAAGAGGTAAAAAGTGTTTCCGTAAACGAGCCTAGGTGTATGTTCTGCGGGAACTGCTATACCATGTGTCCCTCCATGCCGCTGGCAGATGATGTGGGCGACGGAATTGTTCTCATGGCGGGCGGAAAGGTCTCCAACCGGATCAGTGCTCCCAAGTTTTCAAAGGTTGTCGTTGCTTTTATTCCCAACGAAATGCCTCGCTGGCCCACGATGACGGATACTATTCAGAGAATTGTAGAAGCCTATGCTAAAGACGCCAACAAGTATGAACGTCTGGGCGAATGGGCGGAACGGATCGGATGGGAAAGATTTTTTGAGAAATGTGAACTTGAGTTTACCCATCATCTCATTGATGATTTCCGTGATCCGGCTTATTTTACTTGGCGCCAGACTTCACAGTTTAAATTCTAAGCGCTAATATACCTGCAGGGGGTACACGCCGTGCGCCCCCTGCATTATATACAAAAGGGGCTTAATAATGGATTACGAAGAAGCAAAACAAAAAATTGTAGAAGGACTTACAAAGAAGCAAAAAACAAAATCCAAATTTTACTTTAACGATCTTGCGAAAATACTCGGTGAAAAGCCCAGAGTAGCCAAAAAGCTGATTAACCAAATGATAACAGAGGAAGTCCTCGAATACTGGTCCAGCGGAAGCACCTCAATGTACGGGCTTAAAGGCACCGGCAAGCAAGCACATAGCGAGCACGAAGATTAATAGAAATATTTTTTGTATTAAAAGGCCGATCCGGAAAATATTTCAATTCAAGAACCTCCTTTGCAGCAGGAACATATGGATTTTCCTAGGATTTTAATTGCGGCCCTGCGGGGAGGATCGGGTAAAACCATACTGTCGATCGGAATCACTGCAGCATGGAAATCGTTCGGCAGAAAGATAACACCTTTTAAAAAAGGTCCTGATTATATTGATGCGGGCTGGCTCACCCTTGCGGCGGGCCGGCCCTGCTACAATCTCGACACCTTCCTGACCCAAAAAGAGCTTATCCTTGAATCCTTTTTCTTACATTCCACTAAAGGCGATATCGCAGTTATAGAGGGAAACCGGGGTCTTTACGATGGGATAGATATCCAAGGGAGCACCAGTACCGCGGAACTGGCAAAACTACTACAAGCGCCGGTGATTCTTTGCATCGATTGTACAAAATCGACCCGAACCATGGCTGCTGCCGTGCTTGGATGTGTTAAATTCGATCCTGATACGAATATTAAAGGTATTATTTTAAATCGTGTTGCCGGGCCCAGGCATGAAAAAGTCCTCCGAAAAAATATCGAATACTACTGTGATGTCCCCGTATTGGGCGCGGTTCCAAAACTGGACTGGCAAAAATTTCCTGAACGGCACATGGGACTGTTACCCACACCCGAACATGGCTGGGCAAAGGATTCCATCCAAGCCGCATCTCAAATAGCCGTCCGCTATCTTGATCTTGAAGCACTGGCCGCAGTTGCTGCCGATGCCGGCGAACTCCCTGTTTCGGCCGCACTTCAAGAAAGCATTCTTGCTAAAGCGGAATCTTTGCGTCATTCAGACCCCAAGCCACGGCCAAGAATTGGTATCATCAAAGACTCCGCCTTTCAATTTTACTATCCGGAAAATATTGAAGCGCTTGAAGCGGCAGGTGCAGAAACCCTATTTATAAGCCCTCTGGACAGCGATACGATCCCTCCCATAGATGCCCTTTATATCGGCGGGGGATTTCCTGAAACCCATGCCCAACAACTGGCCCGGAATGTAACATTCAGAGAACAATTAAAGTCTTTGGCAAATCACGGCCTTCCCATATACGCTGAATGCGGCGGTCTGATGTATTTGGGAGAAGAACTGGTTCTGGATGAAACGTCATTTCCCATGGCCGGGGTCCTGCCGGTTGTCTTTGGATTTTCAAAAAAACCCCAGGGACACGGATACACGGTGGTAACCGTGGAACACCCCAATCCGTATTTTAAAGTCGGCACCCAACTTAAAGGGCATGAGTTTCACTATTCGCGGGTCTTAAAATGGCGGGGCACGGACAACAATCTGACCTTTAACATGAAAAGAGGCGTTGGTTTTATTAATCATCGCGACGGCGTCTGTTATAAAAACGTTCTGGCCACCTATACCCACATACACGCTCTGGGCACGCCTTCCTGGGCTCAAGCCATGGTTCGTAATGCTATTGCCTACAAAAAATCAAAAAAATAGGGTGATCATCTGATAACTGACAATCGCCCTATTTTAAATATTCCTATATGATAGAACCTTTGAACCGTTTATTTTTTCTCCTGGGGATGGCACTGTTTACACGTTGTAGGCGCCGCACCCGCATCTTTTGATTTTAAGTTCTTACTTTTGTTAAAATTTTTGTGGCAGCCTTTACAATTATCATGAATGGCGTTGGCGTGGTATTCGCGTTTTTGTTCCTTTGACAACCCCTTTGCTTCCTTTCCCGTCATATTTCCGGGTTTTGTATGGCATTCCATGCAGTTTTTTACCTCATCACCTTCTTTAAGATTGGTCAGCGGTTTATTGTCCTTGTCGTGATGACACTCTCCGCAGCCGGCTTTGTAAAGATCAGGATTTTGTTCCGCGTATTCCTTTGTGTGCTTCAGGTGCGAAAACGTTACGATGGACTTGGTATGTTTAGCATACGCCTTGTTTTCCATTTTGATTTCATCTTTTACCTGGGTTCCGGCATAAAGTCCGGCCACAACAAACAGCGTAGCGATGACAACAACTACCGATGTTACAAGATACCTTTTATTCATAAACACCTTTACCCTCCTTTAACTTTATAAATTAAATGAAAAGACACGGAATTATCTATCAACTGGATGCAACACTGTCAACGATAAAAAGCAGGGTGAACGCATTTGATTTCGGTGCAGCGTAGCGACGGCGTGTGTCTCTTGGAAACCGACTGACTGTTTGAAGGGCGTTAGCACGCATTAGCCTGAGACAAATAAAATTATGACTTAAACAATCAATGGGATACGTAAGCAACGAATTGTTTTCAACAACTCCGGCTCGGGCCTACGGGTGCTTACGCAAAAGTTTCAGTTGGTTGGAAAGAGATACACGCCGTCGCGGAGCGTTTTCCATGTATTGGTATTCAAATGCGTTTGCTCTGCGATAAAAAAAGGTCTTTAAAAACATTCCCTTTTGTAAAATTGAAATATAACTATATAAGGGGTCGGGGAGTTTTTCTTTTAGAGCCCCAAATTAAGCGGAATGAGTGATCAGCAACGAAATCGTACACTGTTTGAATGCATTAGGGATCGTTGCGAAAAAACAGCGCTTTTATAATTTCGTAATGAAAAGATAAAAAATGTTATCTACCTATTCCATTTATTTAAATATTGATATACTGTTTTTTCGTTATGAGCCCTTATGCATGAGTTTGTACGGTGTAGTTGTGGATTATTCATGGAGCGGTTACACTAAATAAACTCCCCGACCCCTCAACCATATTATTTTTTTATTTAATATCGTTATTATCTTCCTCTTGAGAGTTCTTCTTTCCGAAAATTCTGGCACTGATAATACTTATCTCATAAAGCAATATCAAGGGCAACGCCATCATGATCTGCGTCACAACATCCGGAGGCGTTAAGATAGCTGCACCGACAAAGAATAACAACAGCGCATACTTTCTGTTTTTCTTTAAAAAGCCTACGGAGACCATACCCAGTCTGGCAAGAAAGGTAATAATCAAAGGAAGTTCAAAAACAAGTCCAAAAGCAAGTAACAATTTTGAGGCAAAACCCAAATACTCCCGCATGGAGGGAAGGGGCCGTATGGTTTCAGAGGCAAATCCTAAAAAAAACTTAAAGCCGTACGGAAATACAATAAAATATCCGAAAAATGCACCGCCAACAAAGAAAACCGTGGATAAAACCACTACGGGAACCATGAGCCGCTTTTCTTTATCATAGAGTCCGGGGGCGACAAACATCCAGAACTCATAGAAAATTACCGGGGCGGCCAAAATGATGCCGGAAAGAAATGCGACTTTCAAGTAAGTAAAGAACGCTTCGGGAAGACCGGTGAAGATAAGCTTATCGCCGGTTTGCATGACGCGTATCAGGGGACGAGTTAAAATTTGAAACAATTTTTCTTTAAAGCCGTATGACAAAACAAAACCCACACCCACGGCTATGAAACAAACAATTAGACGTTTTCTGAGCTCTTCCAAGTGTTCGGTAAACGGGATTTTTTCTTGTTCACCCATGACTTACTGGACTTTCTGAATTTTTATTTTCCGATTTTTTTTCATTTTTTTCTTTATCAAAATCCGTAGAAACCTTTTGATCTCCGGGTCCGGCATCTACGGTTACATCCATAGCTTCCTTAACCTCTTTGCCCACATGATCAAAGGTGGATTTAACCTCTTTTAATTTATCATCGATTTCAAAAGTTTCTTTTAATTCGGATGTCGCTCGCCTAAATTCGGCAAAAGCCCGTCCCAAAGATTTCGCAAGATCCGGAAGTTTTTTGGGTCCAATAACAATCAGTGCGATTGCCAGAATCAATAGCATTTCCGGCATGCCGATGCCAAACATATATAACTCCTAAATGGTTATAAAAAATTAATCAAAATTGATAAGGTATCAATAAGTAGTGGTTTTATGAAAAAGAGTCAAGAACAACTCACCCGGATAACAGGGAAAACGCATTTGAATTCCAATAAAGGGGGAACGCTCCACGACGGCATGTATCTCTTTCCAACCGACTGAAACTTGTGCTTAAGCACCCGTAAGCCCGAGCCGCGCCTGAGTCATTAACAAAAATTTCTAACTAATCTATTCTAATGATTTTTTAAGTCATAATTTCATTCGGCTCGGTCTAACGCGTGCTAACGCACTTCAAACAGTCAGTCGGTTTCCAAGAGAAACACGCCGTCGCTGCGCTACGCCGAAATCAAATGCGTTTGCACTGACCCGGATAAACCTGGAAAGTGACTAAAATTTGAAGTGAACTAAAGTGAGCTAAAGTTAACCCGCCACCGACCTTTGGCGGATTAATGTATGTGACTTTGGCACTATCAGTTTAAATAAAAACTATTCGGGTGCATCCGGTTTTAGGACAAGAAAATAGAGTGTGCCGTGGTGCTGCATATGACCGGCCGCTATTTCCGCATAGGTTCCATCACCCCAGAACAAATCCGCCCGCCCGGCCCCATTGATTGCCCCGCCGGTGTCCTGATTCAGAACAAATCGAGAAAACTCCGACCATTCGTCAATTTTCCCGCTACCATTTATTAAAGGCTTTTGGGTTCGGATAAAGGCCAGTCCGGCTCGAGGGAACAGACGCCGGTCCAAAGCAATTGATCGGCCCGGCGTCAATTTAACTTCCAGGTAGCCGAGGGGACCGTCTTCTTCGATTTTAAAAAATACATAACTTGGGTTATAATTCAAGATGGTTTCAACCTCTTCGGGATGGTCGTTCAAATAAGCACGAATCTTTTGCATGGACATGTCCTCGCGAGGTATTTTATCGGTGTCGATAAGCAGCTTGCCGATGCTCCGATACGGACGGCCGTTTGTGGTATGATAATGGACGTGAAGGGTTTCATCGTTATTAAGATTAATTTTCCCGGAACCCTGGATTTGCAAAAAGAAGAGGTCAATTCGGTCTTTAAGCCAGGCAATCTCTCGGGTCTTACCCTCAAGTGCCCCCTTATAATCTATATCGTTGCGGTCATAATAGGGTACAACTGTTTGGTCAGTATATCTGCCAATGATTTTTTTTCCCTTAAATTCCTGTAAAAACAAGGAAAGGTTAATCGTCGTAAGGTCTTCGGGGCGGGTATAAATTGGGAAACGGTACTCAGTGCTTTGTTCCAGGCTTCCTTCTAAAGAAGGTTCGTAATATCCTGTAAAAAAAACCTGTCCCGGGTTGCTGCTACCCACAGACCTGTAAACCAGGCAGTTAGAACGAATATATTTTCTCAGATCCTGTATTGACGGTTTGGTTTGAATAAAATTCAGAAAGTGTTCCATAGATCTTATCATGTGGGCGGCATCAAAAACGTCTTCGCCAAACCTGAACTTTCTGTCAGCCGGAATTTTATTGAGATACAACATGCTTTGCAGAATGCCATGCTCCAAACCGTCATAGTCCATATCATCAGAAAATTCAGGATAGTCTGACAAAGCTATTCTTACCAGCCCGGTTTCCCTGACCTTTGGTGCTTCCTTTTTAAAGAGGGCGCATCCTGTGAACAGGAGAGGAAAGAACACCGCTAAGAAAATAATTGAATTGTATCTTTTGTTAACCCAAGAGTTCATTTATAATCTGTTTGTAGCCATGTGTATTAAAAAAAATAAGATGCCGATACAAAACAACAGAATAAATAACGGCATGGTAACAAGAAAACTCACTGCATTTTGAATGCCGGCCCATGAAATGCTCTCGATCCATTTAAAATGGTCCTGGCCAACAACACTGACAAGAGATAAGCTCTTGAACGCAAATTTTTCTTCCATGCCCATTACTGAAGATATGGTCTGAAAAAGGAGTATCAATCCACTAAAGAGCCACGAAGCCAGACCGGCCATAGTATATTTCGACATCACTCACCTCTCTGGTTATTGATCGCTAATCCTCATTTTTTACAAATAACCCGCTTTTTCCTCCTGACTTTTCAAGAAGGCATATATCAGAAATCGTCATGGTCCGATCGTAAGACTTGCACATATCATACAGGGTCAGTCCGGCTACAGAAACTGCTGTCAAAGCTTCCATTTCAACACCGGTCTGATCCATAGCGCGAACAGCGGCTTGAATTCTGATGGAATTTTTCGCTTTATCCGGAAAAAAATCCACGGCAACATGGGTTATATTTAACGGATGACACATGGGAATAAGATCCCAAGTCTTTTTTGCGGCCATGATACCGGCGATTCTTGCCGTCTCAAGAACATTCCCTTTTTTTGCCGTCTGATTGAGTATTTTTTCAAATGGTTCCTGACTCATGGAAACAACTCCCTGGGCCACTGCAACACGCAAAGTCGGTTCCTTGCCCGATACATCCACCATCCGAACACGCCCCTCTTTATCGAGGTGGGTGAATTCTTTCATAACACACTCCATTTCCAATGGATCCAATAATAATTTTTTCTGTTAGTTACATGAGATACATTGTATCTACCCTATCCCGACGTTTTAGAAATTCGATTTGTTCTTCTATTGTCGAAAACCCGGAAAGATCCAATTCCTCAAACTCATCAGGACCGGTATTCGTTTTTATCCTAACATTTTGTACAATTTCTTCCAATTGTTCTTTTGAAATTTTGGGAACTTTCGTAATCGAGCTTTTTTGCGGGACACCATTTTCGATTTTGAAATTATAGCTTACCATTTCCAACATGCTATTGGTTTTTTCCTTGGTCAAAATTCGATATTCAAAATGATAATGACGTCCGGCCATGGGACGAAAATAAAAGAATTTATATAGTCGTTCACCCTTTTTTATGCGGATTAAATAGTGATCCTGTTCAGGGTGTGACTTTTTTGTCTTAACGCTTTTGCGTCGCTTCTTCATATCGACTCCCGTGCCTGAATAGAATGCTTTCCGTCTGCTAAGGGCTCCCGTTAGTAAAGCCCCCCACATCAACACTCTTTGTAACTTTTCAATAGCCTCTGGTAAAAGGAGAGTAATATGATCCTCTTCCTTTTCCATGGAGAATAAGTTTTTCTGTCCGAACAAGGTGCTGAAAGTGCTTTTTAACCGTATTGCGGTTGAGCTGAAGCACGTTGGTGACAAAGGATACGGTTATCCGCCCGTGTTCTTTGGCCAGATTTAAAATTTGTATCGACACATCAGGCAATGCATGGGCGATTTTTTCCCGCTCGATCTTTTTAAGTAAATGGTCTTTTTGCTTTTTAAGCATTTCCAGAAAAAACGCTGTCCAAATCTCGGGCGACTTTTCACCGGACACCAATGCCTTTTGCGCTGTTCTCAACGCCAGATAATACTTATCCTTGTCCGCTTCAACCATGCTTTCATGAGAACTGTATTGCACAAAGGCATAACCACTGCGAAGCAATAAAAGATTGGTCAATACTCGGGAAAGGCGGCCATTGCAGTCCTGAAACGGATGGATCGCAAGAAATCGGACGATAAAATCAGCTATGGCGCTCAATGGATGCGTATCAGCGTCTTTCAAATTCTTCCCGGTGGCCGTTACCAGGGATTCCATCATTCGGGGCGTATCAAACGGGGATGCGGTTTCAAATATAATTCCGATTTCACGGCCGTCAGCGTCAAAGGCAGCCACATGGTTCGGATGTTTTTTATATTCACCCAGGTGCCAGGTATCCTTTTCTGAAAACTTGAGCAAAACTTTATGAAGATATTTTATATTGTTTTCGGTTAAATCGATTTCATCATAAGATTCCTGTACAAGCTGCAATGCTTCGGCATATCCGGCAACCTCCTGTTCATCACGGCTTCTAAAAGAACGCCTACCGATTCCTTTCAAAAGTGCCGAAACTTCCGAATTGCTGAGTTTTGCACCTTCAATCCGGGTTGAGGAGCCGATGGATTCAATGGTTGCAAGGATTTGAAGGTTTGTAAGGAAACTGGCGGAAAGCGTTGCCATCCCTTTCCAGTATCCCTTAAATTCATCGATTTCGGCAATAAGCCTTACAACGCGTGGTGTCATGCGTTCATTTCCCAAAATAGCCATTTTTATATCCATTTATATCCAATAAGGGAACAATGTCAAGAAAAATGGATAAAATTGGATAAATAAACGGATAAAATTTGGACTATCCCTAAGATAATCTCTCGGACATCGCGCAATAATGCGCAATATATTTTTTGCAGTGTTTGCGCATTATTACGCAATGTTTTGGGTTGGAAACAAACTGAGATAACGCCTGAAAAGGATATTTGACACGGATTCCGGCTTCTCCAAGATTGCGCATCTGATTGGCAAAGTACAATCCCGTGTTAAAGTCCTGCCAGTCACCGTCATAAAGATCGCCGGCCACAAGAACAAAATTCACCTTTTCTTCCAAAGCAAAATTAACCAGGTTGTCCAGCGCCTGCCGGGTGGCCCCCCTGATTTCTTCGACAGGCGGCGCACCTTCATAGTGAGATAAACCTTGCAGGGGAGAGTCCAGATGAATGTCCGCAGCATGTAAAAAGGTCAGCATGAAATTTCCTATTGATTATTTTTCTTTAAACACCGCGTTTGTAAAATAAGCCAAAAACGAAATAATTCCTTTTTTGATGTTGAAAACAAACCAAGAAACCCAACAAGTCACTCTAAAAAACTAAATTATTGCTGTGGAGCGGCCCCCATTCATACGAACGCTATTCCGCATGTAAGGCATCTAGAACAGCACGCGGATTCCTCGATGCAATGCGCAATAATGCCTTCGCCGGTCCTTCCGGTTTCCTTCTGCCTTGTTCCCAATTCTGCAAGGTTCGAACACTGACTCCAATCATAAGAGCAAATTCATTCTGTGAAACATTGAGTTTCTCGCGTACTGTTTTTATTTCAGGCGGTTTTATTTCGTATATACGGCTCGGAGCCCTATTCCCAGCCTTGATTTCGCCGGCTTCTTTGATGCTGGCAACCAGTTTTTCAAAATGTTCCTTTTTCATGATAACAATTCCTTTGCCATCCGTCGGATCAGCTTAAGCTGATCCGATGTCAAATCTTCTTGTTCAGTCTTTCTGTATGGAAAAAGCATAAAGATAGTGTCAGGAATACTCCAGTAATAAATGACACGCAATGCACCTCTTTTTCCTTTACCAGGAAGACTCCAGCGAATTTTTCGTAAACCTCCACTTCCTCTAATCAAGCTTCCGGCATCTGGCCGGAGCATCAATGCAGTTTGCAACATCCGATAATTATCATCCGGGAGCAGGCGTTGAATTTCCTTTGTAAAAATGGAAGTTTCGATGAATATCATAATCGCATTATACGCCATTGGCGTATTTTGTCAAGACTGATTATACTTTTTATAGGTGAAGGAAAAGGTCTCCTTGAGCTAAATGACGTGAAATTTTCGAATACGCAACACCGCGTCCCTTTGCAAATGCAATATTATGAAAAAAGATCGCATATGTCTGAAATGCTACGTGATAACTTCTTACTGTACTTTTGCCATCCAAATCGGCATAGGTTTACGGATGTAAACTTATGGTTTGCTGTTACTAACGATGGTTTTTCTTTTTTGTAAACACCATCAAAGATTTTAAAACCATTCAATATTTCAGATATTCGATCATTCATTGAGGGATATAATGATCGCGGGACGTGTATGATTTTATGCTTTTTGTGTAGATAATCAAAAAAAATTATATCCGTGTAAATACTCAAATTCGAAAGAATTGCATAATATCATAGGATGTCCCTATTGTTCCCACCCGGATTTCGATTTGATCCGCAGGTATTTTTACTACTTTTCCATCTCGATAGATACGATAGTATCACCGGATTGCATTTGAACCTCTGTTTTTCAAAAAAGATAGACTATCAGAACTGACTGTTTCAATTATATTTATTTTGGGAGGCATGGTTATTACGGCTATCCCGAATTCTATCCCTAATTATTAGGGATAGATTCTTTATAGAGATTATTATTGAAATTCTATTAGCAATTTTTACCAATAGATCGCTAACAAATTTTAAGGCAAGCGATATTTCGTCTAACGGCGCGCTCCTTATCTTTTAATAGGGTATTTTTATGGCCCAATGAGGTATTTGTGGCCCAATCAATACTTTGTTAAATCTTTCTCCATCGGGCATATCGCCCTTTACCGGTAGCCTCAACTTTACCTTCTTTCCTCAATCTCTTCAAAAGTGCCCGAATCCAATCCCGGCTTACTGTAGGGCATGCATTTTCGAGATCCGCAAGCGAAAAATCCCCGATAAATCCGTCGACGGCATTTAGCACCATATCAGCCTTGCTTCCATAACCGGTGGAGATACGGTCAAGACGGTTTTCGAATTCTCGATAAGCCGCCAGTATCGTTGACAGAAGGTATTCTATCCAGGGTAAAGCATCGTGGGTTCCATCATGCCACCCCTGGGAAGACTGATATAAGGTATCGTAATAAGATTCCTTGCTTTGCTCAACTATGCGCTCAAGGCTAATATAGCGGCCTACTTCATAACCATTATGATAGAGCAACAAAACAGTTAGCAATCGAGCCATTCGTCCGTTTCCATCCAGAAATGGATGAATGCACAAAAAGTCGAGTACATAGAGCGCATTGCTCATTAGCAGACAGGGCAATGTAAAATTTCAGCTTGCCACGGCAGTCCCGCCTTGGCTGTCTAATGCAGCAAGTTGTTGTGTGTTTTTGCCTTCATTCAAATGCTTTATGATAAAAATGGCATAGGTCATCATAATACCCCCAGCCAATTCCATCAGCGGAGTTCATTATATTTTTGAGCCGTTTACGAAAGGGAGCCTGTTTTTTCTTAGTCATTTCACATACGGCTTTAATTGCTTTTTCATACATTTTAACAAGGGCATCATAAAATACTTCGTCGATATCACCATAATCGAGTGTGAATTTATTCCCGCACTCTACATAATAGATCATTAAATCAGCGATGCCCTCATTGTCGTTAGTCGCTTTTGCATATGTATTGATTGCTTTTTCGGCTTTCTCAAAGTCGAAATCATCATTATCATCAAGTACATCGATATAGAGAGAGTCTAAAATTATCTTTCTGTATTTTTTAAGAGAGGCAGTACCGCCATTAAAACGGGCGTGGAGGAAATTTTTATTTTCATCTGAAAGTTGATAAAGTTCCTTCACAAGTTCAATCAATTGAGGGCTACCAATACCTTTGATTGATTTTTTAACGTCAATCCATGTTGGCTTTTTTAATTTCTGTTTTTTCATAATCTTTTACACAGAACACAGAATTAAGCTGCAGCGGGTACCGCCGAAGCTGTTACAAAACAAAAAAGTTGTTAAAGTTGTGAATGTTCTGCCAATAGGCGCAGTATTTAGCCGTTAGTCTTAAATGACATGTTCTGCATTCGTCAACTAATGGGAAATCAGAGCTATTTCCTCTTTTTTCGCATCACGCTAACCTCAGCCCAAAATTCGCTCTCAGGTTTATCAACTTTAAATCTTTCGTCATTCAATAGCGCCTTAAGAAGGTCTTTTTCTGAAAATAGCAGATATCCCTCTGTAACGAATAGGGTATATAATTCCATTATAGATCGTGGTTTTCGCTTGCGTTTCAGAAACTCATAGCAGGTATCAATAATATCGGTGGACATCCTTAAAATTTCAGGCTTCTCGATCCAATTAAAATCATCTTCCGTTTTGCCCAAGGCAAAAAGAGAATCCAGAATCACATGCTGGTAGTCAGGATTCCAAGGGTGTTTTTTATGATGGTCGGCCATAAACTCAATGGCTTTTTTATATTCACCATTTAGAAAATAGGCGTTTCCTAAATGGGATTGTGCATAAAGGCCACCAGGATTCCTTTCTGCTATTTGCTTACAAGATCGGACCAAATCGGCGTAATCCTCATTATCAATTAATTTTTGATGTTCTACTCCGGTTTCAAAATCAAATTCCGTATCTATTTCAGTTTTTTTCTTACTGGAAGGAAATTCAATTATTTTCGATTTGTTTTTCATTTTTATTGATGCAGAACGGTCAGCATAAGGCGCGGCGGTATTTTGCCGTCGCCCTTGATGCTGTGGTGTACGCCCGGCATGGGCGTGATCTTATGGAGTGAAAGTCCCCTGTATGTGAACCCTGTTAATGATTAATATCATTGACATAAATACTAGCCGAAGGCAAGGGCGGAACCGCGAGGGACCGTCTGAAGGGCTGGAGTGAAGCGTAAGGCGAGCCGCAGGCGAGAGTGACCAAAGGGAGCGGCAACCCCAAGTGCAAAGCTATGAGCCGACGAACAGAAACGGCATATAAGGCCCAGTCTCCGGGTAAGTCAGCACCACATGACAAAGCCCTGGATTCGGGAGACTTGCCTGCCTCAGGCAGGTCGGGTAGTCGCCAGAGGCGACCAAGAATGCCGCGGTTGCTTAGTGAAAGATCACGTTTTTATCCGATGAGACCTGTCCGACGTGCGGTTGCTGTTTTGGCAGCGCCCTGTATGGCAACATGCAGGGTGATCGGGCAGGAGTCAGCAGAGGCCATAGTAGGCGCAGGAAGTTACCACAAGGTGGTGTGGTAACTGGAAACGAGCCCGACGAAGTCGGGAGGACTCACCCCGCTGAAGGGCCAAACCCAAAGTAGAGAATTAGTCCATATGTGCTCCGTAACGCAATGAACCCGATTGGGGGAGCGAAAATTGCGGGCGCGTCATATGGGAAGCTAATTCTCAGGTATGAACTTGCAGTTGCCGCCTTCTTTTCAAAGATCTGTTGTTTATACTTTATCCAGCTACGGCTCGATGTCCTTTGGGAACCGCCTAGTGCGGACCCGCATGATAGGTGGTGTGGGGGCCGGGGGTGAAAGACCCCCGGCTACCCGATTCGTAGCAGGCATTTTGTTTGCGGCATTTCAACTGTACGCACGTACCCTCAAAAAGGGATTTCTTCTTTATCTGAATCACCATCAAAATCAAAAGGCATAATTTC
>Ga0315535_1000179_pt1 | contig 42522 bp, 36 predicted proteins | sample SalMarSW160220MG_2_FD_203092 | JGI IMG/M metagenome (GOLD analysis project Ga0315535, IMG submission 203092) | Salt marsh sediment microbial communities from the Plum Island Ecosystem LTER, Massachusetts, United States - Salt Marsh Sediment SW1602-20 ... | reverse complement strand
TGGCGCCAGTAGCCCTCTCGATCTGCTCGATGGATCCCTCTACTTGTTGGCGAAAAAGATCGTCATGATCGGCCACAGCCCGCTCGTGGGTAAAAAGGTGCACGCCTGGCTCGTGTCCCCGGTCAACGACTTCGCGTGCCATATCGGGAAAACGAGCAACATGTTCACCGATCATGAAAAAGGTAGCCTGCACACCATGCCCGTCCAAAATATCGAGGATTTCACGCGTCCAGTTCTCACTCGGACCGTCGTCGAACGTCAACGCTACATGCATCTCTGCGGGCCCGCGGGTGTAGGCCCCCCCAAGTAACCGGGAATGGGCCTCAAGGTAGGCACAGCGAATGAAAGACTCAGGCTTTAAGAGGAGTTTCAACACGGTTGTTGTATGGCTCGCGGGCATCTTTTCATGCTCACATAAAAATTGACGATCCTACGAATGTCAAGGGAAGAGAGCGGCCGTCGTTTTTGATCTTGCCATGTATGACGGCAGCATGCGAATCTTGTGCGATATGAAAGTCAATCGAAAGATGGAAACGCCGAGACTGGTGGCCATCGAGACCACCAATCGATGTAACGCAAGGTGCAGCTTTTGCCCGAATAACGCGTTGCAACGCGGTCGCGAGACCATGGACGGTGAGCTCTTCGAAAAGATTGTCACGGACTGCGCCGAGTTCGAGCTGCCGGCGATCGAGCCTTTCCTCCAGGGTGAGCCTTTCGTAGACAAACACATTTTCGAAAGATTAGAACTGCTTCGTTCACGTCTACCGCTCACCAAGCTGCGGCTCTACTCCAACGGCGCGGCCCTGGTGCCCTCCAAGGTCGACCAATTGCGCGACTTCGGCGTAGATCACCTTTACATATCTTTGAACACGATCGTGCCGGAACGTTATGGTCGTATCGTAGGCCTTCCCTACGAGCGAACCATGGAAAACCTGCGGTATCTTACGGACAGGAAGGCAGGGAAAGTCGCTCGCAGCATCAGCGTCCGTCTGACTGTCACCGAGGAAACCACCTGGATGGAGAAGCTGCGCTTTCTCGAGCTATGCCGCAAACTGGGAGTGCGGCCAATGCTTGTTGGCCTGTTCAACTACAAGGGCGACATCCACAGCGACCTTCCTGTTCCGGGTTTCCCCTGCGAGCACATCTCGAGGCTGGATATCCTGGTCGACGGCCGCACGACCCTGTGTTGTATGGATCAAGAGGGAGAGTACGGCTGGGGATCGATTCGCGACAAGTCAGTGCTCGAGGTATACAACAGCGAGAAGGCGCGTAGGGTGCGCGAATTACATCGTCAGGGTAGACGCGCGGAGTACGAGCCCTGCAATAGATGCAACCTTTTCTGGTCGGATCTGAGCGGCGTGCCCTGGCCGCAACGGGCGCTTTTCTGGGGTCAGATTGTCAGTTATCACCTGCGCTATCATCCGCTGATATAATATGAGAAAAATGAAGAATCTTTCCGGCGTGCGCGTCAAGAGAAGAGAGCGAGACGAATGATAATGAAAACTATCAACCAAAAATTATTGCTTAGCCTCCTGGTTTGCTGCCTACCGGCGGTGTGCGTGGCAGGTTCAATGACGTCCTTCGGAACCCGCAACCGTCCTGTATTACTATCAGATTTCGGGCCGCACCTCTTCTCTAACGAGAGCTACTCTGAATTCTGGACCATCGACAGTTGGCTTGCCGATAAGAGTTACATCGGCCTGGACATCGCGATCACCAACATCGGTGTCGGAGACCACAAGGGCGGTTTCAAGGCGCGCTTCGTTGACCCTGGCGGAGACAAATCGGAGTGCAAGGCTGAGTACGATAACGACGAGTGGTCTTACGCCAAGCAAGGCTTCTCGATGAAGTTCGGCAAGAACTCGATCGGTGGCGATCTGCAGAAGATCAGCGTCAAGGTAAGCTGTAAAAAAATGGAGATGGACCTGGTTTTTGAAAACCTGGTTCCGCCGGTTTGCCCGGGCTCGGGACTCTTGAAGTTCGGCCAGGGCGACGGCGTCTATAGCATGATGTTCCCCAGCCCCCGGGCACATGTCAGGGGAAAGGTAAGGCGCGGCGGCAAGATTATCGAAGTCGACGGTATCGGCTTCGCCGAGCACTCCTACTCGAACATGGCGCCGTATAACCAGGCCCGGCGCTGGTTCCGTTTCAAGCATATCAACTCTGACATCTCGGTGATCATGGCAGAAGTAGAAAGCACGCGCGAATACGGCAGCGCACACAATGGCTGGGTGCTGATCTCAGACAACAAGGGCAAAATAGTCGCGACCACCAGGGCGCGCTTCGACTTCGAAGGTTTTATCAAGGACACTCGTTCAGATGAGGGATACACCATCCCACGCCGTGTTCGTATCGTGGCCGTCGATGGAGACGCCAGTGTCATCGGTACCTTAACCATGACCAGCCTGCGCAAGATAGAAGATCCCACCGCCAGCCTGGGCTTTCTCAAACGCTCCATCATCAGGCGCTTCACAAAACCTCGCGACTACTACATCAACTGCAAGATGCTGCTAAAGATCAAACAAGGCGGCCAAGAAAAGACAATTGAAGCAGATGGTTTTTACAGATACATGCACGTCAATCCCTAATCGCCCGTCTACAGGCACACTGTGAATCGTCGGCACGCCATTGCGCGCGCCTTTTTGTCCGTAATCACTGTAAAATAATCACTCGCTGAACCTGGCACGGTTGTTGCTCGATAACTTCTTCAGCGAGCACATCGACGCGAGTGTCGAGCTCGATGGAGCGTGCCATGTTTGAAACATTCATCCTGGTAGAGGCAGGTCGCGATGGTTATGCCAAAAAGATTCTGGGGGTCACGCGACTCGGACGCATTCTGGGCGAGCTTGGCGGACTTGGTATTGAGCGAATCAACGTCGTTTGCGAGCTCGATACTCGCACGGTAGAACTGGCTGTCGCGGTTGAGATCCCGTCATCGGTTGAGGTCGAGTATATCGAAAGCAACGTCGGCGGGGCATTCGAGACGGTGATTGCCAAGTCGATTGATTCCGGGCACGGTCTGATCTGCATTGCGGCCGACCTGGTGGTCTCACGAGATTTCCTAAAGAGCGTGCTTACTGCGCCGGTTTACGACAAGCCGCTCGCTTTCAGTTGGCCCGATCGAGCGCTGAAGATATCACCTGCAACACTTGCCAAGATCGCCATACGGGCTTCGCTGAAGTCGCGTTTGAGTCTACCCGGCATCAAGATCGTGCCGGGCAAAGGTCTATGCTCGCGAGTTTCCAGTCGCAGTGAACTCAAGCTTGCAAAGCGCACGTTACTAGGCGGGCTCAGAAAGCCCGTGGAGATCGACGGACTGGTCGGCTACCATGTAATGCGCCCGGTAACTCTGAAGATCGTCGGACTGCTCGCCAAGACACGCCTGCTTCCGAATCACTTGACCATCATCTCCATGCTGATCGGGCTCGGCGGAGCCTGTATGGTCGCCCTGGGAGACAGGATGCTGGCCACGGTTGGGGCCGGGCTCTACTTCGCCGCCTGCTTTTTCGACTGTCTTGACGGCGAACTGGCCAGGCTCAAGTTCAAACACAGCTACCTTGGTGCCTGGCTGGATACGCTGTCCGACGACATCCAAACTTTTGTATTTACCGGCGCCATGGGAGTTTACCTTGTGCGCCAGGGCGGCGGAGATGTTTACCTGGCGCTGGCGCTGGTATCCATGCTGGTCTTCGCACTTTCGCAGGCCTATATCTATTACCAGCTTCATACGCTTGCCCACTCGGGCGATTTGATGGACTTCAAGTTTGCCTGGGATCGAAAACCGACCGGGTCTTTTGGCTCGGGCGCCTTTGCCTTGCTGAAGTATGTAGTCAAGAGGGATTTCTTCACAACCCTGTTCTTCGCGCTTTTCCTCGCAGGCGCCATCTGGCTGGCTCTGGTACTCGTTTTCACGTCTTGTATCGGCTTCGCACTGGCGATTGTCTACCACATCTACCTTAAGAACCGCGAGCGATGGGACTCAGGCGAGCCATTGACCGAGGCCATACCCAAGAACGTGGCTGACGGATCTCAGGCATGATCAAGAAATCTCTCAATGTCATTTTTTTGCTTGTGGGTATCGGCTTCTTTCTAAAGATGCTGCTGCAGTACGATCTCAACACAATCTGGACCGGACTAACCGTAGTCCGCTACGGGTTCGTCTGGGTCTTGGCACTCTGGTTGCTCGTAAGTCTGCTGGATACGCTTACCTGGAAACACACATTCGGCGCGCTCAAAAACGATGTGCCTTTTATGAAACTCTGGTTGATCATGTGCGCAGGTCAATCGATCAACGGGGTCGCGCCTTCCGGAAACCTGGGCGAGTTGGTCAAGGGCAAGTACCTGGCAGAGCACATCGGCGGCCCGGACACAATCTCATCCCTGATCATCTTTAACCTGATGTATACCGCAGCCTGCATCGTTATGATCGTTCTGGGGGCAGTTCTTGCGCTCTTTTTGCCGCAGGTGCCGGGCTACCTCGATGCCCTGTTGCTAATCGCGGCCACGGTCCTGGTCGGCGCCGGCATATTGGTCATGCTGGTTCTCAAGCGAGGCATGGCTTCGAAATTTGTTGTCTTGATCAGGCGAGTCGGAGTTCCGCTGAAGAAACCAGAGAACTGGATCGCAAGCGCAAAACAAGCAGACAAAAATGTCCGTCAGTTCAGAACCAGCTTCCGCAAGGATTTCTGGATCGCGCTTACAGCGCAGATTGTAAGCCGTATGGCAGCCGTTGCCGAGGTCTATCTTATCTGTAGCTTGTTGCAAAAACCGATCTCGTTGGCAATGGCATTCTTCGTGATGAGTAGCAGCCAATTGGTCGCCTGGATCTTCTCGATGATTCCAGGGCAAATCGGAGTCATGGAGCAGGGCAGTGACTTGGTCTTCGGTGCAAGTGGCTTCCAGGCCGGCTACGGTCTGCTGTTCGAACTGGTGCGTCGGGCCCGCCGCATCTTCCAGACGGCTTTTGGAATCGTGGTGCTGTCTTTCCTCGGCCTCTTGAGTCCCGCGCGTAAAACAAAACCCTTGCCTCTTACTCAAACGGTGAAGACATGAAAGCGTTGATTCTAGCTGCCGGAGTCGGCTCACGACTAAGACCCCATACGAACCGGGTGCCCAAGACTCTGGTCCCGGTCAATGGAAAGCCTATCATGGGTCATATTCTTGACGCGCTCCGGGCCGTCCGGCTCGACGAGATCGTCATCGTCACCGGGTATCTCTCGGAAAAAATCGTGGATTTTACACGCTCGCGGAAAGGCAACTTCTGTTTCGTGAAAAATGAACACTTCAAGAACAGCGGAAACGGCTATTCTCTACTGAAGGCCAAGGAACAGCTGGATGCAAGCGACTTTTTCAAGATCGACGCCGATCTCCTTTTCGACGCCGACATCGCGACAGGGCTGCTTGAGGCTCCCGGCGACGTGCGCCTGACCGTTGAAGTCAAGGACAACATGTGCGCCGAGGAAATGAAGATTGAGATCGATCGACATGGAAACATCGTCAATCTCTCAAAAGAAATACCACCGCAGCGGGCATTGGGAGAGTCGATCGGGATAGAGTTCTGCACGGTCGAAGGGGGTAAGCTGCTGTTTGAGGAACTCGAGTCGATGATGGCCGCGGGACTCCGGCAAGCCTACTACGAAGAGGCCTACGCCAGGCTAGCACGCAAGGACACACACGTCACCGCCACACGGGTCATGTCGGGGCAGCGCTGGATTGAAATAGACGACGAAAGAGATCTGCGGCACGCGGAAAAGATGTTTTCTGATCAACGTGAAATGCGTATCTCGTATCCGAAAAATAAAGACAGCATGACCGGAGCCTCGATTTCAGACGTATAGGCCCTGACGAATGGTATTCGCATCGAGAGACCAGTCGCGAAACTACCGAAGGTCAGGCGCAGGCTGACGGCTCCCCAGATAGGATCGTGATCTGCAAACGTCCTGTTTCGCAAGTCGTGCAGCCCGCCGAGTTCGAACATCATCGAAAACCAGTCGAGCGGTTGTGTGCCCAAGGTGAGCCCCCAGCCGAGCAAGACGTCCAAGCTGCCTCTAGGGGCGCTGCGGATTCCGACCAGCAGGCCCGGAAAATCCAGTTCGAACTCGGCAAAGAAGAGCGGCTGACCCAGGGCCAGCATGGCCTTGGGCTTGATCGCGAAATCGGGCCTCCAGGCGGCATAGTCCTGGAGGTAGATGGGATAGTTGTAGCCAAACCCAACGTTGCCACCCCAGATCGCAGCCAGTGGAATACAAATATCGGCACCGACAGACCAGGCGGCCGGAATACTATCGTCGGCGCTGAAAGGAATGCTGAATTTCCAACTGCCCAAGAATCCAAGCCTGGGGTTCCCCCCATAGAACTTAGCCTGACCCCCATCCGGTGCTCCAACTCCCAACGGCCAGGCAAAGTCGATTGCGAACTGTCTCTCGGCCGCGGTCATTGTGCTCTGCAACGGAAAGGCGAAACCCATCCCGGAGCCCGCGAAATTCATAGACAGTTCCATGCCGCCGAATCGTGAAGGAAACATCGGGCTGGACATCGTATAGGGCTTGGGAAAGTACCAGTGCTCCATGCCGTCACCAGCCCAGGTTGCGGCTGGTAACATCCCCCAGGCGGCCAGGACTATCAGAGTCTGGAAACTCTTTGTCAAAATCCGCTCTCGTTCAGAAATCGTAGTATTCGCTTCCGAGGTGAGTAATAAGATCCTCGCCCATCAGATAGCGCAAGGTATTTTTCAGCTTTTTTTGTTGGATGAACAGGTCGTGCTCGGGATACAGGCCGGGGGCGGTAACGGGGCTCTTGAAGTAGAAGCTCAGCCATTCCTGAATACCCTTCAGTCCGGCCCGCTTGGCAAAATCGGAAAACAGTGCCAGGTCGAGAACGATTGGTGCCGCAAGGATGCTATCGCGACACAGGAAGTCAATCTTGATCTGCATCGGGTAACCCAGCCAGCCGAAAATATCCAGATTGTCCCAGCCCTCCTTGGCGTCTCCCCTCGGCGGGTAGTAGTTGATGCGCACCTTGTGATAGTAGTCGCCGTAGAGATCGGGGTATTTCTCAGGCTGCAGAATGTAGTCCAATACGCCCAGCTTGCTGGTTTCCTTGGTCTTGAAAGACCCGGGATCGTCGAGTACTTCTCCATCGCGATTTCCCAGGATATTGGTTGAGAACCATCCCCTGAGGCCCAGCATGCGTGCCTTCAATCCCGGTGAGATGATGGTTTTCATCAACGTCTGTCCGGTCTTGAAGTCCTTGCCGGTTACCGGTGTTCTGGTCTTGTCGGCCAGTTCGAGCATGGCCGGAATCTCGACCGTCAGGTTGGGTGCACCGTTGTTGAAGGGAATGCCTTTCTTGATTGCCGCATAGGCATAAACCATGCTGGGCGCGATGTCGGGGTCGCTCTCCCTTAACCCCTTTTCAAACGAGGCCAAGTCCTTATGAACCGGTTTCTCTTCCAGGTAAGTCTCTGTACTGCCGCACCAGACGACAACAACGCGATCGACCTTCTGACGATCGGCGAAGCTGTCAATGTCCTTCATTAGTGCTTCGGCCTTGTCCATCAAACTGCCGTTCTTCTTGACGTTCGAAGTATCGCCGCGAAGCTTCTTGACGTAACGCTGATCGAAGACTGCCGCCATGGGCTGGATTGCCTCTAAAAACGGCTTGATCTCCTCGAGCAGATTACGATCAAGAACCTCGCAGTTGACGGCCGCCTCAAAGCAATTATCGTGGAAAACGTCCCAGCCTCCGAAACATAGATCGTCAAGTGCACTCAACTGCACGAATTCCTTTATCTTGGGGGCGCGATCCTCGGTGCGTTTACCAAGTCTGATGGTGCCCATCTGTGTCAGCGACCCAATCGGCTTGGCAATGCCTCGTCGTACGGCCTCAACACCCGCGATGAAAGTTGTGGCAACCGCCCCCAAGCCGGGACACAGGATCCCAAGCTTGCCGGAAGCGTTCTTGATCTCTCTTTTTTTTGTGCCTGTCATAGGTATGCTCCTTTCAAAAGCAACCGGGATGATGCTCGCCGACAACCCTTTTGTCAACACAGCATTGCCTCGGGAAAGACAAATTTTTGGCTTGCTACCAAGAGCAGTGTTTTGTTATAGGTTTCAAGTCATGAGCAGAGATACCGTTGCCAACACTTCAGCATTAAAGGTTTGCCCTTTGTTTCGCGGTTTTTCAGATTCGGGCATCCTGATGATGTCGAAAATCTGCCGTGAGCACAGCATCCACCGTGATACCCCGATTTTCGTGGCAAGCATGGTTGCCGAATCGATGTTCATCGTGAAGCTGGGCGTGGTTGACTTGAGTTATAAAACAATGGACGGCCGCGACAAGGTACTCGAAAAGTTGGCTCCTGGTGACGTCTTCGGAGAACTTGCTCTGATCATAGGCGGTCAACGCATGGTTACGGCCTCGGCCGGCACAGATTGTGAAATTCTGGAAATCACACGCCGCGACTTCGCCAAGCTTCAGAAGCAGAAACCTCAGGCGTGTCTGAAGTTGATGATGAATATTGTAAATCAGTTCGGCTCCAAATTGGCCGCCTGTCGCGAACATCTTGAGCCATTGTTGAGGTCCCAGATCAGAGAGTGAATCCTCTTGGAGGTAATGTCATGTTCAGGAAACTTGCAACCTTGACCCTGTCTCTTGTCGTCGTGCTTGTCGCCGTTTGCGCGCAGGCCCAGGAGGCAACCGTCCATCACGGATTTCTTTTCTTTGCCGGTGAGAAATACACCGTCGACGAAAAGACATACGGCATCTATGACGATGGTCACGAGTTTGAAAAACTGATCGGAGAAAACTCAGACGCGCTATCCGCATTCGGCAGCTACAAGGCATGGCATATTACGGCCGATGTTTTTACCGGGCTTTCGTTTGCCGCCATAGTCTTCGGCGCCGTCTACTACATGCCCGGCGTCGAGAAGAAACTTCCGGAAAACACGGGGATCATCAGCTTCGCTAGCGGCGGCGGGTTGCTGGTTGTCGGGATCGTCTTCGAACTGTTCGCCTACGGCAGCATTTCGTCGGCCGCAGAAATATACAACCGTGAGCTAATCGACGAAGGACCCGCACTCGAGATGAACAAAGTTCCTGTACCCACGCTGGCGCTCACGCCCGGAGGAGCACAGCTGGCTTTCAGCTGGCGATTCTAGATATAGGGGGGGCACCCCCTCTCTCACCGCCGAGGGAGGGCATTCGGTAAAAGAGGGGGCCTGTGGCGCTAGACCTGAAGAATAGCAGCGGTAATCTCGGCATCACTTCTTGCGCAGATTTGAGAACACCTGCACACGTATGACAAAATGGTTCCTATTCGGGGGATGTCAAGAGCAGGTGTTTTCGCTTTGCGGTAACTATTTCCACTAACGCCTTGACGACTCCTCCCGGTTGCGCTAACTTGCGCGATTTAATAAGAATGTCGCCGGGTTGAGAACAACTGGCGGGAGGCAATATCATGGAAGAAAAACTCATCAAAGAGGCACTTACATTCGACGACGTGCTCCTGCTGCCCCAGGCCTCGGACGTCCTGCCGAACGAGGTCGATGTCTCGACCAGGCTGACCAGGCGCAGAGGGCTGAATATTCCCATAGTCTCTGCCGCAATGGATACGGTCACCGAGGCCCGAACTGCAATTACCATGGCCCAGGAAGGCGGCGTTGGCATCCTGCATAAGAACATGTCGCTGAAAAAGCAGGTAGCCGAGGTCACCAGGGTCAAGAAATTCGAAAGCGGCATCATTCGAGATCCGATTACCATACAGCCCGAGCAGTTACTGTCCGAGGCCGTCGCCGTTATGAACGAGCGCTCGATCTCGGGCATACCCGTCGTTCGCGACGGCGTGTTAGTTGGAATTTTGACCAATCGCGACCTGCGCTTCGAACGCAACCTGGGACAGAAAGTCTCTGAAGTGATGACTTCGAAATTGATAACCGCCAAAGAGGGAATATCACGCGAAGAGGCCACGGACATTCTGCATAAGCACAAGATTGAAAAACTATTGGTCGTCGATGACAATTTCCGCCTGTGCGGCCTGATCACGATCAAAGACTTGCAGAAGGCCAAGGAATTTCCCAATTCGTCGAAAGACGATCGCGGGAGCCTGCTGGTGGGAGCCGCAGTAGGCGTCGGTGAGCAGGCCATCGAACGAGCACATCATTTGGCAGCAGCCGGTTGTGACATACTGGTAATCGACACTGCCCACGGCCATTCGAAGGGCGTCATCGAGACACTAAAGAACCTGAAAAGGGAGATGCCGGACGCAGACGTAGTCGCCGGCAATGTCGCAACTCAAGAGGGCTGTGAGGCCCTGATCAAAGCAGGCGCGGATGGCGTCAAGGTTGGAATCGGCCCGGGATCTATCTGCACTACCAGGGTCGTGGCCGGCATCGGAGTGCCGCAGATCACTGCAATAATGGAATGTGCCAGAATCGGCGACAAACACGGCGTTCCCATCATTGCCGACGGCGGCGTCAAGTATTCTGGCGACGTGACAAAAGCTGTGGCTGCCGGAGCCTCGGCGATAATGATCGGCTCACTTTTTGCCGGTACTGAAGAGAGCCCGGGCGATGTCATCTTCTATCAGGGTCGCTCGTACAAGGTATACCGCGGCATGGGCAGCCTGGGAGCAATGAAAGCCGGCAGTCGCGATCGCTATTTCCAGGAGGACGTCAAGCAAGACGAAAAGCTGGTCCCCGAGGGAATCGAGGGCAGGGTGCCCTACCGTGGGAGATTGACCCAGGTGCTTTATCAACTGGTTGGAGGACTTCGCTCGGGTATGGGCTACTCGGGTTGCCGGACCATCGACGATCTGCGCCGCGGTGGTCAATTCATCCGTATCACTCCTGCAGGCTTACAGGAAAGCCACGTGCACAACGTGATAATCACTCAAGAAGCACCAAATTACCCGCTTTCACAGTAGACGGGAGTCAAAATATGGATCGGGAGATCGGCGGCGGGGAACTAGACAAGATCCTTATTTTGGATTTCGGCTCCCAGTACACACAGCTAATCGCGCGCAGGGTCCGCGAGCAAAGTGTTTACTGCGAGATCCTGCCGTGTGACGCAGGCAGCGAAAAAATTAGCGAATTTGCCCCACGGGGCATTATCCTCTCGGGTGGGCCGACCGGAGTCTACGTGGACGGCGCACCGACATGCGCACCTGAGACGTTCAATTTAGGCGTGCCCGTATTAGGCATTTGCTACGGTTTACAGCTTCTGGCAAAGGAAGCGGGAGGAAAGGTATCGGCTTCCACACACAGGGAGTACGGCCGGGCAAAGCTGACAATCGAAGACAACGATGATCTCTTCAAGGGTTTCGATCCTCGTCAGGTCTGCGAGGTATGGATGAGCCATGGAGATCGGGTCGATCGCTTACCAGAGGGCTTTGTTGTCCTGGCCCACAGTGACAACTCGCCTTTCGCCGCTGTGGCCGACAAACAGCATCGGCTGTATGGAGTACAGTTTCACCCCGAGGTCGTCCATACGCCCCGAGGAAAGGACATCCTTGCCAATTTCCTGTTTGGAATCTGCGGTTGTCGTCCCGGATGGACGATGGAATCGTTCGTTGAACGCTCGGTAAGTGAGTTTCGTAGTCGAATCGGACGCGCGGAAGTCATCTGCGGCTTGTCTGGCGGTGTCGACTCGTCAGTTGTGGCGGCTTTGTTGCACAAAGCAATAGGCGAGCAGTTACATTGCATCTTTGTCGACAACGGCTTGCTGCGTAAGGGTGAAAGGGATTCGGTCGCGGAAATATTCGGACACCATTTCGGTATGGAGCTTACGGTCGTGGACGCAGCCGATCGATTTCTTGAAGCTCTTGCGGGTATCAGCGATCCCGAGAGCAAACGCAAGACGATTGGCAAGGTTTTCATCCGCGTTTTCGAAGAACAGGCAGCCTGTTTTTCTCAAGCGCGTTTCCTGGCCCAGGGAACCCTGTATCCGGACGTGATCGAGTCACGTTCCGTGAGAGGTCCTTCGGCCACGATCAAAAGCCATCACAATGTCGGTGGTCTGCCCGAACACATGAAACTTGGGTTAATCGAACCTCTGCGTGAGCTGTTCAAGGACGAGGTCAGACGCGTTGGGAAGACCCTGGGCTTGCCGCCATCGCTGATCGGGCGGCAGCCATTTCCTGGGCCTGGCCTGGCTGTCAGGGTAATCGGAGAACTCAGCCAGGAGCGCCTGGATTCCCTGCGCGAGGCCGATGCCATCTTGCAGGATGAAATGATTTCGGCGGGAGTACTTGAGAAGACCTGGCAAACCTTCACGGTTTTACTGCCGGTACGCTCGGTCGGTGTGATGGGCGATGAACGTACATACGAAGAAACCGTTGTAATCAGGTCAGTTACAAGCATGGACGGAATGACGGCCGATTGGGCCAGATTGCCGCATGAGGTTTTAGCAGTGGTATCCAACCGAATTATCAATGAGGTCTCCGGTGTAAATCGTGTTTTGTACGATATCTCGAGCAAACCGCCTGCCACGATCGAGTGGGAGTAGTCGCTCATTTTCTTGAATTATCCCGGCCTGAAATCGTCTTTACCGGGTGTGTGTGAAGCGTGGTTTTCGGTCCTTTCCGGGCATGGCTTGACAATTTTTGAAAGTGCGTGATAGATAAGCGAAACACATCGAAAAAGCAGTGATCGAACAGGAGGATCTGATGAGGGAGAATTTTTACAGGTCTGGGCTTTTTTTAGTCGCTTTTCTGCTGTTATCGCAGATCGCGCTGGCTCAGGCGGCCGGCGAGGTGACCGAGGGTGAACTCAAGGTCGATCATGGTCAGGTCAACTGGAGCGATCATACCATTACTGCCACCGGAAGCGGAGCCCCCGATCTGAAGGCTCCCAACGTGGCAGTAGCCAGGCTGGGCGCCGAGAGAGTGGCCAAAATGGATGCCTTGAGAAATATCATGGAGGTGCTCAAGGGCGTACGCATCGATTCGGAGATCACGGTAGAGAGCGAGATGGTCACTAGCTCTAAGATGCGCTCCAAGATCCAGGGAGTCATTCGCAATTTCAAGGTCTTGAAAACAAAGTACTATTCTGATGGCGGAGTCGATTTGGTGGTACAGGTTTCTCTAGACGGCCAGCTTGCCGGCACCTTCGTAAAAGCGGGTGCAAAGGAAGCGGATTTGCCTGCACAGGGTCAAGCAAAGAATACTGGGATGATCATCGACGCGCGCGGACTAAAGGCGCTTCCTGCTCTCTCGCCGAAAATTCTGGATGAGGATGGCAAGGTCGTATACAGCGCCGAATACCTCAGCCAGGAAGCTCTTGAAAACTCCGGCGTGGTGGCATATTTCCGCGACATCAAGGCTGCCAAGAAGGACGATCGTGTGGCCCCGAATGCTTTGGTGATAAAGGCCTTGAAACTCGGGGAGGGAAGCAAGACCAACATCGTTCTATCGAACGCTGATGCCGCCAAGTTCAGGGATCCCGCGGCAAACTTGAAATACCTCGCCGCGGGCAAAGTCGTGCTGGTCATCGACTGAACGGCGGCTAAAGGAGAAAATAATGAAAACCCGCGCATGCATGCTTACGATATTTTGCTTGTTGATGGTTCTGCCGGGCACTCGGGCACAAGCCGGCGACGAGGTCGAGGTAAGTGGGCAGGCGGCCATCTTCGACGGCGACAAGGCCCAGGCGCGTGACAAAGCGATAGACGATGCCCTGCGCAAGGCGGTCGAGTCAGCTGTCGGGACAATGATCTCCTCGGAAACCATCACCGAAAACTACCAGTTACTCTCGGATCGGATCTACTCCCAGGCCGAAGGCTACGTTAAAAAGTATAAGATCACCGACGAGCGGGCCGAGGACAACGTCTACATCGTCAATATCAGCGCCCATGTCGCTACGGGTGCCATTTCCACTGACATCGACGGCCTCAAAAACGTTCTCAAGCGCAAAGAGATGCCACGAGTGATTATCATGGTGGCTGAGCAGAACGTCGGCTCGAACAAGCCGGTCTACTGGTGGGGCCCCGGCGGAGCCGTCGTCACTCAGGACATGCGTGTGGTCGAGAACACGATCATGAAGAAGATGCAGGCCAAGGGATTCACGTTCGTGGACACGGATGTACTGGAGGGTAAAAAGAAAATCGGCGTGCCGGTGGCTTACCTTTCCGACAAACAAGCCAGGCGTATCGCCAAGACCTCGGACGCCGAACTGATTATAGTCGGCAAAGCTGTCGCCCGAGACATAGGCAAGACCTGGGAGGGAACGCGTCTCAGGAGCGCCAACGCCGAGTTGGCGGTCAGGGCGATCAACTGTGACAATGGAGAGATAATCGCGGTGGCGACGGAAACGGCCACTGTGCCCAATATTTCGCCGACGACCGCCGGCAGCCAGGCGCTGAAGAGAGCAGCCGAGAAACTTTCCGATAAAATAACCGAGCTGATCGCCAAGAAATGGGTGGCCGAGACGAGCAGCGCTGCCAGTATCCGCATGACGGTCAAGGGAATCAAGAATAATCGCATGCTCAGCAATTTCATCAAGATTCTCTCCAACCAGGTTCGCTCGGTCAAGGAGGTTCACCAGAAGAGCCTGCGCTCTGGTACTGCTATCTTGCAAGTCATGCTAGCCGGTAAAACCAGGGACATGGCCACCGAACTTGAAGCCAAGGATTTTAAAGGAGAATTCAAGATCGAGGTCGAGTCCGTCAAGGCCAGTGCCATGACCGTGCGCCTGATTAAATAGTATGCACTTCGAGGAGAAACCAATGTCGAAGCGACGAACCCTTCAGGCGCTGTTTGCCCTGGCGATATGCACTGTCTTCGTTATCGGGGCCTCCCGGGCGCTTTCCGCGGGCAATCAAGCCGGCAAGATTACCTATATGAAGGGAAGCGTGACCGCATACCGGGCTGGAAGCTGGGTAAAACTCCACAAGAACAGCTCGATCTTCAAAGGTGACGTGATCAAGACAGGCAAGAAAAAATCGAGGGTGGAAATTGTCTTGAGCGATCAAAGTGTGATTCGCCTGAGCAAGCGCTCCAAGCTGGTAATCAGCCAAGCGCTTTTTTCAGGTGGCGGAAAGAATTTCTCCGCCAAGCTGATGCGCGGCCAGGCCTATGCTCTGGTTTCGAAATTGACCGGATCGGGTTCCAAGTTCGAGGTAAAGACCTCCAACGCAGTAGCCGGTGTGCGCGGCACCACTTTCAGGATTGATTCCAAGACCGACAAGAGCACTGTCGTTCGCGTGTATACCGGCGCCGTGGCGGTGTCGAACGCACCCATATACGCCAAGCCCGGCAAGGTCAAGGATGCCAGCGGAAAGTTCCAGATGCCCAGAAAAGGCGTCAAGCCGGGAGGTCCCGGGCGCGTCGAGGTCGCTGGACCACATGAGGTGACCAAGAAAGAGTGGGAGGAGTTCGTTGCCAAGGCCATGCAGGAGGTACGTGTGGCCGCCAACGGTAAGATCAGTGCGCCGGTGGCCTTCAACAGCGAACAGGACGCGGCAGACGAGTGGGTTGCCTGGAACAAGTCTCGTGATCAACAAAAGTAAGAGAAGCTCTCCGGAAGCCCACGCATGACCGAACAGAACCCGCGCCTGCCAAGCAGGACATTTCTATACACACTGCTAACTTTCGTCGTTGTCGGCATCGTCATATATGCCCTGCGGGGCGTGCTGGCGCCCGTTATGACGGCCTTCCTGCTGGCATACATTTTCGAGCCGTTGGTGGAGTTCCTTTCAAGACACAAAGTTCCGAGATCGGTTGCCGGCATTTTATGTCTTGTGTTGCTCGTGTTGATCCTGTCCGGCTTGTTCGCCTTGATCGTGCCTACCATCCATCAGGAACTCGCTGGACTGGCTGAAAGGTTTCCCGCCTACCTGGAAAGGATTCACCAGTCTTTCTTCCCGTGGTTGGAAAGGACTTTCGGCCTGCAGTTGCCCGATACCCTGGGTGAGATGTTGGATGCGGCCGCAAACAAGCTGAACGCATCCGCCGGCGAGTTGGCGGCTCCGGTGGCCAACCTGCTGCAAAACGTACTGTCCGGAGCCGTGTCGCTGATCGTGTCGCTGGTATACGTGATCATCATTCCCCTGTTTACATTCTACTTCCTGGCCGACTATCACAAGATCACCGGCTGGTTTGCAAACCTTGTCCCGGTGCCGCAGCGCCCACGGGTTCTCGAGATTGCGGGCGAGATCGACACCGTTCTTTCGGGCTTTCTGAGAGGGCAAGGTACAGTTTGCAGTATTTTGGCCGTAATTTACGCCATTGCTCTGAGCCTGGCCGGAGTTCCTGCCGGAGTTACGATCGGAGTACTTGCCGGGCTGTTCAATTTTGTGCCCTACCTTGGAACTGCAACCGGCCTGCTCTTGTCTTTTTTATTCCTGCTTCTGGAAGGCTCCGGCTGGGGTGCCTTCCTTTCGGTGGCGGCTATTTTCGTCGGTGTAAATATTATCGATGGCCTCTTTTTAACCCCACGTATACTGGGCAGGAAACTCGGTCTGGCACCGGTGGCAGTCATTTTGGCAATCATGGCCTTCGGGGAGGTGTTTGGGTTCGTGGGTGTCCTGATGGCCGTACCATTAACAGCGATCGGCAAGGTGCTTGGCACCCGGGCACTGAAAACCTATCATAGAAGCCGTGCATACCGCGGTCAGGAGCGGAACGGAGAGACGGAAGAAACGGAAGCAAAGCGCGATGAAGAAGATCAAGTTTGTCATTAGCGATCTGCACCTTGGAAACGGACGTTTCCTGCCCGACGGTTCCGTCAACCCGCTCGAGGACTTCGTCTACGACAACAAGTTCATTGAATTCATCGACTATTGCGGCGGCAGCGAAGATGCAGATGTCGAGTTGATAATTAACGGCGACTTTCTCAATATGATCCAGCTCATGCCCGAAGAACAAAAGGACGGCATCTTGACCGAACGCGCCTCGGTCAACAAGACCGAGGCGATCATCCGGGGTCATCGAGCAATGTTTGATGCCTTGAAGGAATTCAATGCGCATCCCCATCGCCGGATCGTCTTCACTCTTGGCAACCATGATCCCGGCTTGCTATGGATTGGCGTACAGGACACGATTCGTCGGGTGATCCAGGGAGAGATCTCCTTCATTAACGAAGCCTATCGTTTCGACGGCGTCCACGTCGAGCACGGCAACCAGCTAGAGCCAATCTTCCGCTTCGATAGAAAGCGTTACTTTCTGACCCGCGGCTACCCCGAGCCGGTTCTGAACCTTCCCTGGGGTGTCTTCTTCGTCAAGGACTTTCTGTACCGGGTCAAGAAATCCAGGCCCTATATAGATAAGGTCAAGCCCTACAACATGTATAGCCGTTGGGCCATCTTCAACGATTTCTGGTTCGGCCTGTTTCACGCCATACGTTACATCGTGTTCATCATCAAGACACGCTTCAGCAGCCTACCGTTGAAGCGTGCCGGCGCACTGAAAGGTCTTTCCGCCTTCATCGACGTGCACAGGTCGCCGACACTTGCCGAGGATGCCGGTAAGATTCTCGAGGAGGAAGACGCCAACATCATCATCCTGGGTCATACTCATATTCCAATTCACAAGATCTTTGGCCGTGAACGCGAGTACCTCAATCCGGGCTGTTGGAACGACGTGACAGCGCTCGATCTCAACTCGTTGGGACATACACGCAGGCTTATTTTCGTACGCATAGATTACAAGCATGACAAGCCGTTTGCCCGCCTGCTGGAGTGGCACGGCCAACACCACGTCTTCGAGGAAGTCCGCGCCTGACTTCGGTCAACAGCGTCAGAACGGAAAAATCGCTGCAACCGGCCGATGATCGGAAACCTTGTCGACGTAGTTGTAGTTGCCGATCTCCTGATCCAGGTGGACTACTTCGGTGACGCCGTTCGAATAGTCGCTAAGCATATCGGTGCTTACAAGGATGTGGTCTAAAAAAGAGCGCCAGGGGATGTACGAATACTCTCCCTGATCCGCGAGTTGCCGGGTGAGAAAACGATAGTGCTGCTCGTCGTCCAGGAAGACCTCGAACACATTGTCGGCGACCGGATCGGTGAGCAAGTCGTTGAAATCACCCAGCACGATAACCCGTGTGTTTTCACCGCCCGCTACCATGTCATCGATGTGTGTCTTGAGCTCTTCGCAAGCCAGCCTGCGGCGAGTCTCGTTCTCCAGGCCCGAGTCGGCCTTGAGGTGCAGGACAATGGCAATGAATGAGAGCTTTTCACCCTGAGGGCCGTCGATCTCGAACTGAGCCTGCAGGGGCGGGCGCGGAAATGCATTGGAATCTCCATCAAAGATCGACTCCTGGGTTCCAATATGAACCATTTCCGTGCGAAAAATGAATCCCGTTTTCTGGTATTCTCCAGAGCTGTATACATCAGGGGAGAGTACGCCCGAGTAGCCGTCCAACTCGTCAAGCAACAAGTTGAAGGAATCCACGTCGGCGATCTCCTCGACGGCCAGCATGTCGATGTCCATCCGGCTAACGAGATCGGCCACGCGCCCGGCAGTCATGGAATCAGTCGGGAAGTTGCGAATGTTCCAGGTGGCGATCTCGAAGGTCTGTTCAGAACCGATGCGCAGGGGGTTTTCGATTCCGTCGCCCGCGTCATGACCGTCCTCTTGGCCTCCGTCGCCGTCAACGTCACGACCGCTGCACGCGCTTGCAAAAATCGTGATCAGTCCAAGAATCACCAACGGCATTCTTCGCCAGGAGAACCGCATCATGGAAAGAATACTAGCACCAGATGCACAATAATGACAGCCGGACATCGGTTATGTTAGCATTTTCTCGATCACCAGAGGAGGTTAGGCTGATGAAAAAAGTACGGTTCACTGGTATCGCGGCTATGGTAATCGCTTGCTTCTACCTGCCGCCCGCCGATCTGTCGGCACAGCAAATGTCGGCGGGATTTCAAGAGTATGTCGTCCTGGGGCGCGAGAGCCAGGTCTTCGACTTTCTATACAACGACTCGGAAAATCCAGACAACAACTGTAACGGGCTCGACACGGTGTCCAGCATGGTCTCGGTGGTGACTCTGACTGCCACCCTGGACAACCAGGCGGTCTACTACGACCACTGGGAAGACGGCTACGAGCCGAACATTCTCAGCCCGGTACAGAGCAGCACCGAAGTGTACCTGCTTTCCAAGGGCCAGGTGCTCTCGCTCAGGAGCGACGGCTCCGGCGGCGGTATCAACGCCGTCGTCCCGGTGCAGCCGCGCGACCCCAATGACATACGTTACGACGGCGGAGACCGGGTCATCAGCCTGGGCGGGCCGGTGGACATTGCCCACAACATGTGGCCCGAGGGGCTCGCTCAAATCGGGGGGGCCTGGGAGATGTACGCTCGTCAGGCCCTGGCCGGCTTCCTGACTTACCGTATTCCGGTAGGGGTCGACTCCTACGGTGCCCATGGGGGCGACAACGGCTCGTTTGCTCCTTTCCAGTATGTCGAACTTCAGGTCACGGCCTACGATGACGGCACTTGGGTGATCATCGACAACGGCACAAACCAGGTGGGCATCGAACTGTCCCGGGGAGAAACCTACTTCAGCGGCTTCACCAACCCGCGGAATCCGCCCAATCCGCCCGAACCGGCAACATCCCAGGGCCCGGGTTACGTGGACGAAACCACTGCACCCTCCATAGTAATAAAGGAGAACACGCTGGTCAGCGCCACAAAAGACGTCCAGGTGGGTATTCTGACCGGCTCTGACGACTGTTACCAGACTCGATTCTTCAATGCCATCCCGCTGAAGGCCTACGGCCGGGACTACGTCGTGCCGCTCCGCGGGCCGGTTTCAAACAACCGGGAAGCGAACATCTACTTGTTCAATCCCAGGGCTACTGCCGTCAACGTCAGCGTCTTCGACCAGGTAAACAACTGGAACTTCGCTATTCCGGGCGCGTCGGCGACCTCGTGGATAGACGAGACCGGCGGGCCGCTCAGGGCCGGATCCGGCGCGCGCATAGTGGCCGACGATTTGATCTGGGGCATTGTGGCCTATGACTACACGCGCGCAAACCGCGACTGGGGATTTTCGCTAGTGCCCAGCCGTTACCTCAAGGAAGACTACTACATTTCATGGTCTCCGACGAACTCGCTATACGATCCCGCCCAGGCCGGTTCGCCGATCTGGGTAACCCCGACACGTGACGGCACCACGGTACAGGTTGACTTTGACGGAGACGGAACTTTCGACGACGCGTCCACCGACTGCGACATCGCCACCGAACCAGGTCCATACACGCTCAATGTCGGCGAGGTTCTCAGGATCTACGACCCAACCGACGGCGACAACGCCGGGACACACCTCGTGGCCGACGGCCCGGTGGCGCTGGCCTACGGACAGGATGGCGACTGCTCGTCAAACGGCAACCCGTATCTCGACCTGGGTTACACTATCCTGCCGCTGACCCAGGATTTCCTCGATCCGATCCTCTCGGTCAGTGGTGTCCCATCTACGACAAGCGTGCCCATCTCCGGCGGAAGCGTCGACGTCACGATCACCATTGCGGCCGGCAACTACGACGCCATTTCGAGCGTCGGCGCCTGGCTGCGGATGCTCGACAGCGTGGCCTACGCTCCCGGCAGCGCCTGGGTCACGCTGCCCGGATCTCCGGCTGTGCAGACGGATCCGCAAATCTCATCGTCGGGCGGATTTACAACGCTGCTTTGGGACATGAACGCCGATCTCGACCATGGTGAGCAAATTGTCATTACACTTACGCTCGACTGGCAGGCAAGCGATCCCGACGGGAGCTATCCCTTCGACGTCTACGCCCAGGGTAGCTACATCGGCCAGACGATCGATCCGCGCGACGCTTTCACTGTCAACAAGACCTTTCTCGATGTCTCCAAGCAGGTTGATTTGGCCACGGCGACAGCCGGCGATACCCTGACCTACACTATCACGGTGCAAAACACGTCGAGCAACCCCGGAGACGTGGTCCAGGGCGTTGTCTTGAACGACCCTCTGCACGAAGGTCTGTATTTCGTATCGGCCGACAACGGCGGGAGCTACTCGGTCGCAACGCGCAGCGTCAGCTGGAACCTGGGCGATATTGCAGCCGGGACGTCCATGACCGTACATTGCCAGGCCCAGGTGACTACACTGCCGGAAGGCACGTCGATCGAGGACGTAGCTATTGCGTATTCGAGCAACCTCCCGCAGGTTGATTCCAACACAGTTGTGACACAAGTCAGCTATCCACTCTTGCAGCTGACAAAGAGCGCAAATCCTGTTGGTGTCCTGCAGGATGAACTTATCACCTACACGCTGAACATCGAGAACCAGAGCCTGATAGACGCGACCAATGCTCTGGTAACTGATCTTATTCCGGGCAACACGACCTACGATCCCGGCAGCATGACCATGGACACTGGCACTGGACCGCAACCCGAGACCGATGGACTGGACGCCGATTTCTGCGACTTCAACGTGACCACTGCCGGCGGTGTGTCGGCCCTTCTTCCGTTACTTCCCGCCGGCGCCAGTTACCTGATGACCTTCAAGGTCAGGGTCGATGCCGGCACGCCACTTGGCACGACTATTACCAATCTGGCCAGAATCCAGAGCGACACCACCTTGCAAAGGGATTCCAATCTTGTCCTTGTCGACGTGGGCAATGACGATCCCGATGGGGACGGACTGACTAACTCACAGGAAGCAGCCCTGGGCACCGATCCCAACGATGCCGACACTGACGACGATGGCATTGACGACTACCAGGAAACCGTGGCCGGTGCAGACGGGTTTATCACCGATCCGCTCAATCCGGACAGCGACGCGGACGGCATCTGGGACGGCATCGAGGACGGACTCGTCTCCGGCGTGCCCGATCCCGACGGCGCCGGACCGCTCGAGGGCACAGATCCGGCCGTTTTCGTACCCGATGCCGATCCATTGACGACGACCGATCCGTCCAGCACCGACTCGGACAGCGACGGGCTGCCTGACTCGATCGAGGATGTCAACGGCAACGGGGCCCAGGATGCCGGAGAAACCGATGCATCCAACCCAGACAGCGACGGAGACTCCCTGGCGGACGGCGTCGAGGACGCCAATGCCAACGGCAGCGTCGACCTTGGCGAGACGGATCCTCTGAATCCCGACACTGACGGAGACTTGTTCAACGATGGCACCGACATCTGCCCACTGGACTTCAATCCACTGCAAGACCTGAACGTCGATCCGGACAACTGCGGAAGCTGCGGCAATGCCTGCGATGATACAAGGTCATGCACGTCTGATACCTGTTCGGCAGGTTTTTGCGTATTTACACCGGACAATGTTGCCTGCGACAACGGCCTGTTCTGCGACGGCGCAGACATCTGCGATCCGTCCGATCCCGGCTCCAACCCGGTCACTGGCTGTGTGTCATCCGGCGACCCGTGTGCGACAGGCACAGAATGCAACAACTCGTGCAACGAGGCGGCCGACAACTGCAACGTATCGGCCGGCACGGCCTGTACAGATGACGGCAACGTGTGCACGGACGATCAGTGCGACGGGTCGGGGGCCTGCGCCCACCCGGCCAACACTGCAGCCTGCGACGACGGCTTGTATTGCAACGGAGCGGACACCTGCTCGGGAGGCGCTTGCGACCAGCATGCAGGCGATCCTTGCCTGGGCGGCGCCGAGTGCGCCAATGTCTGCGACGATACGGCCGACAGCTGCAACGTCACGGCCGGCACGGCCTGTACCGACGACGGCAACGTGTGCACGGACGATCAGTGCGACGGGTCGGGGGCCTGCGCCCACCCGGCCAACACTGCCGCCTGCGACGACGGGCTGTATTGCAACGGAGCGGACACCTGCTCGGGAGGCGCTTGCGACCAGCATGTTGGCGATCCTTGCCTGGGAGGCCCTGAGTGCAACAACGTATGCAACGAGGCGGTCGACAACTGCATTTCTGCTGCCGGCACGGCCTGCGGAGATTCTTCAGACACGGCTTGCAGCAACCCCGACAGTTGCCTGGGCGGCGTCTGCCAAACTAATGATGAACCTTCTGGTATAAGCTGCGACGATGGTTTCTTCTGTACCGGGATCGATAGTTGCGACGGTGTTGGCGCCTGTTTGTCCGAGGGAGATCCTTGCGTCTCCTCGGGCATGCTTTGTGACGAGAGTGCTGGCGAGTGCGTCACATGTATCGCTGACGCTGATTGTGATGACAGCCTCTACTGCAACGGGGCGGAAACATGCGCCGGTGGAATTTGCATAGACGGCGCAGACCCTTGCCCGGGCGGAATATGCGAAGAAGCATCAGGGAACTGCGTTGCCTGCACCGATGACACCGATTGTGATGACGGTCTTTATTGTAACGGCCTGGAAACCTGCAGCGGCGGAACATGTGCTCTTAGCGCCTACCCGTGCCCCGGAGAAGTGTGCAACGAGGCCCGCGATGAGTGCATGCTCTGTACGCAGGATAGCGACTGTGACGACGGCCTGTTCTGTAACGGGCAAGAGATGTGCGTCGTCGGAGTCTGCCTGGAGGGTGTCCCGGCGTGTCCCGGGGCGGTCTGCAATGAATCCGGCGACAGCTGCAGCGGTTGCACACAGGATGCCGATTGTAACGACGGCCTGTTCTGCAACGGGCAAGAAAGCTGCGATGCCGGAACATGTCTGGCAGGAACCGATCCGTGTCCCGGCCAGGCATGTAACGAGGGCAATTCTTCTTGCAGCGCGTGCGCCCAGAACGCCGACTGCGACGACGGATTATTCTGCGACGGACAGGAGACTTGCACGGACGGTGAGTGTATCCGAGGCATAGCCTCCTGTCCCGCCCAGGTGTGCGACGAAGACGGTGACAGCTGCACGAATTGCACGATGGACGCCGACTGTGACGATGGCCTCTTCTGCAACGGGCCAGAGAGTTGTTCCGCGGGCACATGTTATCCCGGCCTGGATCCTTGCCCGGCCCAGGTTTGCGACGATGTTCTGGACACATGTATGAGCTGTACTCTGGATAGCGATTGTGATGACGGTCGTTTCTGTAATGGCCAAGAGAGCTGCCTCGGCGGAACATGCCATTTCGGCCTGGATCCCTGTCCGGGAGCGCCTTGCGACGAGTCCGGCGATATTTGCGCAGGCTGCGTTGAGAACGCCGATTGCGACGACGGATTCTTCTGCAACGGAACCGAGACATGTGTCGGAGGGCTTTGCATGCTGGGTTACGAACCCTGCCCGGGGCAGGTTTGTAACGAGGCCAGGGACGAATGCATGATCTGCGTTCTGGACTCCGACTGTGACGACGGCCTTTTCTGCAATGGTCACGAGTTCTGTGCTGCGGGCCTTTGCCTGAAGGGTGGGCCGGCTTGTCCGGGCGCTCAGTGCGACGAGCAGGCCGATGCTTGTTCGGCCTGCGTCCAGGATACGGACTGCGACGACGGCATATTTTGTAACGGAATCGAAACCTGTGACGGCGGAAATTGCCTTTCGGGTTCAGATCCGTGTCCCTCAGAAGCATGCGACGAGATCTCGGCATCCTGCGGAACTTGCGCACAGGATAGCGACTGCGACGACGGCGAGTTTTGCAACGGAGCAGAGCATTGCCTGGAGGGCGCCTGTCGGGCCGGTGCCGATCCTTGTCCCGAAAAGGTATGTGACGAGAGCACGGGTACTTGTGTTGATTGCGCGCAGGATAGCGAATGCAACGACGGTGCCTTCTGTAACGGCGAGGAGTCCTGTCAGGCCGGCTCCTGCAGGCCCGAAGAAGATCCTTGTCCCGGCCAGGTTTGCGACGAACCCGGAAGACAGTGCCTGTCCTGCGTCAGCGATAGTGACTGTGACGATGGGCGCTACTGCAACGGTATAGAGGCTTGTCTTTTTGACACTTGTCACGTCGGCGAAGATCCCTGCCCGGGAAGGCCCTGTTCAGAGAGCAACGATATTTGCGAGGGATGCCTGGACGATAGTGACTGCGACAACGGCCTCTTCTGTGACGGTGCAGAGGTTTGCCAGGCCGGCCAGTGCCTGTCCGGTGGCGATCCATGTCCAGATCAGTACTGCGACGAGGACTCGAACGCTTGCGTATCCTGTAGAATGGACGCCGACTGTGACGACGGCCTCTATTGCACCGGCTTGGAAACTTGTGACGCCGGCGCCTGCCAGGCGGGAATGCCTGTTTGCCCCGATCAAGAATGTGATGAGGATAACGATATCTGCTTGTCGTGCATGGTCGATACTGACTGCGACGACGGCTTGTATTGCAACGGTGCGGAAAGCTGCGTCGCAGGAGAATGCCTGGCAGGAACACTTCCTTGTCCGGCTGAGGATTGCGACGAAGACGAAGGTGTTTGCAATACCGCATGCCCGGATGCCGACGGTGACGGGCTGTGCAACGACGTTGATCCTTGTCCCTACGATCCCGAAGATGTGTGCAAGATTTGGAATGACTCCGACATTCGCGGCGGCGGGTGCGCCTGTGGAACCAGCGGTCGAGCCGATACGGGACAGCTTCTGTGTTTGCTACTGCTTTTGGGTTTGATCGTCTCCATACGAAGGATTCTGCACCTATGAGAGACGGTTTTCAATATTGATTGCCAGAAAGAGGCCAATCGCGATATCCTATTACATATGAGATACTCACTCACGGGTAATGTGAGAAGTCATGCAGTATATCTTGCGATCGTCGTCATGGCCTGGGCCTTGCTTTCATGCTTTTCTCGTCAGGCGCAGGCGGACTTCAAGCTGCCTATCACTAACCCGGTCACCAAGATAATTTCCGTACCCTCCAGCATCGACCCGGCTGTTTTGAAGCGATTTATAGGACTGAAGAATTTAGTAGTAGAGCTTCGTATGACGCATGGTAATTTGATTCCCGGTAGACTCATGCAACTACTTACAGACAAGTTTAGCAATGTTCCCAAGAGATTGATCCTCTTCCATGAAATAATGCCGAATCACTCAACCCAACTGCACAGGCTCGCCAATCTTGAAGTGCAATACGAAGTCGACGCAAAGGGCCTGCGCCCGGAGACCGAAAACCAGCTATACTCGCTCGGTCCTGTGCATAAGATACTAATGTTGAACGAGAATTTCGACAGCGAGACGGTGGCGCGGGCAAGTCGCATGAAATTCGCAACAATCGGTGCCAGGATTCGGAAAGGCTTTATCAGCAAAGAGCAGATCGACTTGCTGTGCAGGGAGCACAGAAAATCCAAGTTGATCATCCTGCCTGCGAATACTAAACCAGAACAAGTTCTTTCTCTTACGGTCATAAGTCCGTTGCAACTCGAAATATATCTGAATAACAACAAGTTGGAAAACAACTTACTGCAACAACTTACCGAATTGCGGGGAATAATAGTTACGCTGGTCGTAGACGGCACTCTCACTCTTGAAGACGTGAAGAAATTCGCGTCGCTAGAAAGATTCAAAATAAAGCTACAGCTTGATGAGCAGGGAAGTATGATCCCCGGCCTGATCCAGTTGCTCGGCAGAATCGCGCCGCCATGAAATACTTCAGCGCTAATAACCCCAAGAATACCTTGACAATGTGGCCATTCGCTGCTAGGCAAGAGCGTCTCGGAAGCGGAGGAAATATATCTTCGCTTACCGGGAAGATGAAGGCGCGTAGCTCAGGGGGAGAGCGCTACCTTGACACGGTAGAGGTCGGCGGTTCGAAACCGCCCGCGCCTATTGAATAGGTATAGTATTCGTGGCGCTATTATGCGCCCGTGGACGGGAGTGTTGTAACAGAATGTCTTCAGAAGGTTCCTTGACCATATCCCTTCCCGACGGAAACACGCTGGACGTTAAGAAGGGAACAAAATTGCTTGAACTAGCCGCTTCCATAGGGCCGGGACTTGCAAGGGATGCCGTGGCGGCGACAGTCGATGGCCGCCCGATAGACCTGCGCCAGCCTATTTCAAGTGATTCTCGAGTTGTGTTTATCACACCAAAGTCTCCCGAGAGCACAGACATCATCCGCCACTCGACCGCCCACGTCATGGCCGGTGCCGTGAAGGACCTTTTTCCGAGAGTTAAAGTCACTATTGGTCCCGCCGTCGATGATGGTGTCAACGGGTTCTACTACGATTTCGACAATGATCGTGGCTTCACCGACGAAGATCTCGAAAAAATCTCCGCGCGCATGAACGAGGTGATCTCGCAAGATATTCCCTTTGAGCGCGTCGAGGTCAGTCGCGAAGAGGCGCGAGCACTGTTTGACAAAATGGGAGAGAGCTACAAGCTTGAATTGCTGGACGCAATACCCGAGGGTGAAAAAGTATCCCTTTACAAGCATGGTAATTTTACCGACCTGTGCCGCGGCCCGCACTTGCCATCGACTGGCCGTATCGTGGCCTTCAAGTTGATGAGTGTGGCGGGTGCTTACTGGAGAGGTGACTCGCGCAACAAGATGCTGGCTCGTATCTACGGAACCGCCTTCTTCTCCAAGAAAGATCTGAAGCAGCATCTTGAGAACGTCGAGGAGGCGCGTCGGCGCGACCATCGGCTGTTGGGGAAGAAACTCGACCTTTTCAGTTTTTCTCAATCGGTTGGCGGAGGGTTGGTCCTGTGGCACCCGAAGGGCGCTCGGATGCGCTCGATCATTGAGGAATTCTGGCGCCGATCTCATTTCGACTACGGATACGAGATCGTTTACACCCCGCATATCGGCAAGGCCGAGTTGTGGCAGACCAGCGGGCACCTCGATTTCTACAAAGAAAACATGTACGCCCCAATGGAGATCGAAGGAAACCCGTTCTATGTCAAACCGATGAACTGCCCGTTTCACATCGAGATATATCGCAATCAGCTAAAGAGTTACCGCGATCTTCCGCTGCGATTCGCCGAATTGGGCACCGTCTATCGTTACGAGGCTTCGGGGGTGCTGCACGGTCTTCTGCGAGTGCGTGGGTTTACCCAGGACGACGCTCATATCTTTTGCACCGCAGAACAGCTCGATTCGGAAATTCGACGTTGCCTGGAGCACACTTTTTACCTTTTACGTGCCTTCGGGTTCGAAAGCTATGATATCTACCTGAGCACGCGACCGGAGAAGTTCGTTGGGACGGAAGCTGACTGGGAGAAGGCCACCGATGCTCTGAGAAAGGCTCTCGAGAAGCAGGGTCTGGCTTTCCAGATCGATCCTGGTGAAGGCGTTTTCTACGGTCCGAAGATCGACATCAAGATACGTGATTCGCTCGGAAGAACATGGCAGTGTACGACTGTTCAGGTTGATTTCAACAATCCCGAGCGCTTCAACGTCGAGTATGTCGACAGCAACGGACAACGAGTGAAACCATTCATGATCCACCGTGCATTGCTCGGTTCCATGGAACGCTTCTTCGGGGTTCTAATCGAGCATTACGCGGGTGCTTTCCCGACTTGGCTTGCGCCTATGCAGGCCGTCATCCTGCCGGTAACGAGCGACTGCAACGAATTCGCCCAGGAGGTGAGATCCACGCTTGTTTCTCACGATCTGCGCGTAGCAGTCGACGATCGTAATGAGAAGCTGGGTTTCAAGATTCGCGAAGCTCAGCTTGAAAAGATTCCATTCATGCTCGTAGTGGGCAAACGCGAGATGGAAAAACGAGGAGTTGCCCCGAGGACCAGAGCCGGCGAGGATCTTGGCTTTATGCCTTTGGCAGAAACCGTAGATATGATGCTCGCAGAGGCTGCCTGGCCAGAGCGTGCAAACGTAAAGGAGGTGTAGCATCGGTCTCGATAAAAGAGTCAGAGGACGACCTGACACCACGAGAATCAACAAGAGAATAGTGGCCAGGGAGGTCAGAGTAATCAGCGACGAGGGAGAGCAACTGGGAATCATGGCGACCGGGGATGCCCTGGAAATCGCCGAAGAGAAGGGGCTCGACCTGGTTGAAGTGTCGCCGGATTCCCGTCCACCCGTTTGCCGTATCTTGGACTATGGTAAATACAAGTACACGCAAAAGAAAAAGCAGCAAAATGCCAAGAAACGGGCGGTCAACCAGTCACTCAAGGAAGTCAAGTTACGGCCCAAGACTGAGGAACATGACTACCAGTTCAAGCTGAAACATGTTATTCGTTTCCTCCAGGAGGGCAACAAGGCTAAGGTGACAATTCGGTTTCGGGGACGCGAAATGGCTCACCGGGACATTGGAATCGAGATGTTGCGCAGGATAATCAAGGATGTCGGAGGACTGGCCACGGTGGCCACGGAACCGACTATGGAAGGACGTCTATTGCACATGGTTCTCACGCCGTCTCCGAAAGCACTCGTTGAAATGCGCGCACGTGCCGAGAAGCGCAAACTGACGAAGCAGGACGATCGGGACGGCGATACTAAAGAAGCTCAGCAGTAGCATGATTGGAGGAGTCGATGCCTAAAATGAAGACAAACCGTGGAGCGGCCAAACGCTTCAAGGTGACCAAGAGTGGAAAGGTCAAGGTCAAGCAGAGCTACTTGCGACACATCTTGACCACCAAGAGCAAGAAACGCAAACGCAAGCTGAGAAAAGCTTCATTTGTGTCCGGTGCCGACCTGAAGCAGGTGCGCCGCTTGCTTCCTTACACCAAGATCAGCAGTAATGCGAGGTGATCCATGCCCCGGGCAACCAATGCGCCGGCCAGAAGAAGTCGGCGAAAAAAAGTACTGAAACGGGCTTCCGGCTTTCAGGGTATGCAAAAAAGCTCTTACCGCGTTGCCGTTCACAAAGTGGCGCGCGCGCAAGCCTATGCTTATCATGGAAGGAAGCTCAAGAAACGCGACTATCGGGCGCTCTGGAACGTGCGCATTAATGCGGCTGCGCGTATGTGTGGTACGACATATAGTCGCTTGATTCACGATCTGGATGCCAGCAACATAGAGCTGGATCGCAAGGTATTGGCAGACATTGCGCTGCATGACCCCGCGGGTTTCGAGAAGGTCGTGCGGGCAGCCACGGGGCAAGAACCCGCTGGTAACGCAAACTAGAGCACATATAGGGTTTCCAGGCCGCGATGAGTAATGAAGATAACGACATCTTGCCCGACAAGATTTATTTCAAGATCGGCGAGGTGAGCGAGATCGTTGGCGTCGAGCCATACGTGCTACGCTACTGGGAAAGCGAGTTTCCGGCACTCAAGCCGACCAAGTCTCGCTCTCAGCAGCGCATGTATCGCAAGCGGGATGTGGAACTGCTTCTGAAGATCAAAAAGCTGCTTTATGAAGACATGTATACTATCGCCGGAGCCAAGAAGCAGCTCTCACGCAGTGGAGATAAAAGCGCCTCACCACAGATGAGCCTATCCTTGCCCAAGACCAACAACAGCGGACTGTTGAAAAAAATAGAAAAAGAACTCAAGGATCTGTCCAAGCTGATCGATGAGCCCACCTGAGACTTTCCGGCTGTACGTCTCTTGACAGGTTGTGGTCATGATGCTACAAGTCCGAGTCTCCGCAAAGGACAGCGGAGTGTGACGGGGCGTAGCGCAGCCTGGTAGCGCACTTGCTTGGGGTGCAAGTGGTCGCTGGTTCAAATCCAGTCGCCCCGATTCGAGAGGACGGTACCTTTTACCGTTCTCTCTTTTTTGTGCAAAACTCTATACGGTTGACAACAGAACTCACTCTCTGTACCTTGCTGCGCATGCCAGCCATTCTTCTCACGAACGACGACGGAATACAGGCACCGGGACTTGCGGCTTTAGAGAAACACATCGAAGATCTCGGCGATCTGTGGGTAGTGGCGCCCGACAGTGAGCGCAGCGCTTGCAGTCGCTCGGTTACCTTGAACCGTCCGCTGCGGGTCAACCAGTTGGGACATCAGCGGTTCGCGGTTGATGGAACTCCGGCCGATTGCGTGCTATTGGCCTTTCGTAGCCTGATGCCGGAACCTCCTGACGTGGTCATTTCCGGAATTAATAACGGCCTGAACGTTGGCGAGGATCTCGACTATTCCGGTACCGTCGGCGGCGCAGCGGAAGGCGCCCTGCAAGGCGCGCGCATCTCGTTGGCGGTCAGTGTTGAGGCGTGGAGCAAACCTGAGAGACTGAAAGACGCAGCCAGCTTTTCCAGGCTGCTGATCGAAAAGCTGAGAGTCGTTCAGATTCCTGCGGACTGCTATTTGAACGTCAACTTCCCGGCGGTTCCGACGCGGCGCATCCGCTGGACCCGTCAGGGCAATCATCTCGAAAAGGGTGCCGTCGTGGTTGCAGATGACCCTCGCGGCAAGCGCTACTACTGGATCGCCGAGCGTCCAGACGAGATTGACCCGCCCGAAGAAACTGATCGCGGTGCTCTGCGCCGTGGCTACATTTCGCTTTCCCTGCTGACGCTCGATCGCAATTGGCATGGAGAATGGGATCCGCCACACTTGTGGGATGACGGATACACAGAGGAAACTTTGTGAAGCTCGACCAGCAGCGCATGCAGATGGTTGCGCGTCAGATCGAGGCTCGTGGGGTACGCGATCCTCGCGTTCTGGCTGCCATGCGTAAGGTTCCGAGGGACTTATTCGTGCCACAAGACAGTTTGGCCGCCGCCTATGAAGATCGACCATTGCCCATCGGTCACGGACAGACAATCTCACAGCCATACATGGTCGCCACGATGACCGAAGCGCTGAACGGGTGCTGGAAATTGGCACGGGCTCGGGTTACCAAACGGCGATCCTGGCCGAACTGGCACATGAGGTAGTCAGTATCGAACGTATCGGTTTGCTGGCCGAAGAAGCCTCACTCCGTCTTGCCAAACTCGGTTTTGACAACGTTCGTGTTCAAACGGCAGATGGCAGCCTGGGTTGGCCGGAGTATGCTCCCTATGGAGGCATCATTGTAACCGCGGGAGCTCCTCGAGCTCCACAGGCTTTGCTCGACCAACTGGCATCCGGAGCCAGATTGGTCATTCCCGTGGGGGACCGTCAGACGCAGATACTGATGACTCATCTCAGGATTGGCCCCGGCGAGTATGACATTACTCGTGAAACCGCCTGTCGCTTCGTCGATCTTATCGGCGAGCAAGGCTGGTAAAGACAGGAGATAAAACCTTGTCCCGCGTATTGGTCTTCATCTCGAGTCATTTCATAACCTTAATTAAGGGCGTACTTGTGGGAATCGCCAACATCATTCCGGGAGTCAGCGGTGGCACCTTTGCGCTGATTCTTGGAATCTACGAAAGGCTACTTGGTTCGATCGGCTCATACGGTTTCGACACAGTTCGTGTTTTTTTCGCTTGGCTTGCACACCCAGGATCCCGAGAGCGGCGGGAAGGATTGTACAAAGAATTTCGGCGTACCGACAGTGCCTGGCTGCTCGTGCTCCTGGCCGGAACCGGATGCGCGATCCTGGCATCTTCGCATTTGATCGTTTTTTTGCTGGATGAGCATCTGGCCCCCACGCTTGCGTTTTTCATCGGCCTGATCATCCCCTCGATCCTCGTGCCTTACGGTCTTCTCGGGCGTAAGAGCATCCGGGAGGCTGTTTCTTGCCTGATCGCGGCCGCTGCGCTGATTGGGCTTACCTTGCTTTTCGATACCTCGGGGGGATCGAGTGGTGGCCTTGTATTCTTGTTCGTCTCAGGAGTCGTGGCCATTTCGGCGATGATTTTACCGGGGGTTTCCGGATCGTTCATCTTGATGGTGCTCGGCGAGTATCGCAGCGTCCTGGATGCAATAAACAACATGGACTGGTTGCGCCTGGCCGTGTTCGCGGCCGGGTGTATTCTGGGCATTTTAGCCTTTGTCAGACTCTTGAACTATCTGCTCAAGCGCTATCACGACGTTACCATGGCTTTCTTGATCGGTCTGATCCTCGGCTCGTTATGGGTCTTGTGGCCGTTCAAGGAAGTCCTGCCGGGGGCCAAGATAGTCACCGGAACAAACATACTGCCTGTCTCTCTGGATGCAGGTGTCCTCTGGTCTGCCGGAACCTTCGCTTTCGGGCTTTTGTGTTCGGCCGGCTTGTACCGGCTTGGCAAGACAGAAGAAACGGCAGTATCTACAGGCGGCCGGGGCTCATGAAGCGTCTCAAGATAAACTTTTTTCTCGCACTTGTCTTTCTGGCAAGCGCCTGCGGCGGGCTCTCGACCCGTGATGTGCTGACTCCTGTGCCGGACGCCGAGGCCGTGGGTGTCTTTCATGTAGTGCGCCCGGGCGAAACCCTGACCTCGATCTGCCGAGACTACGGCTCAAGACCGCAGGAGGTGGCCGAGTTGAACGGAATCGAGGATCCAGGCCTGATTCGTCCGGGACAGAAGATATTCATTCCCGATGTGAAGGGGCCGCTTGGCAAGAAAACGGATGGCGGCGTTGCGGGCGCGTCGGCGAGCGTCAAGAAGTTTCCAGGACAGTTTGTCTGGCCGGTCGAGGGTACGCTCACCTCAAAGTTCGGCATCCGCCATGGGCGGCGCCACGACGGTATTGACATCGGCGCCGCCGAGAATACTCCGGTACATGCCGCGGCGGCCGGCAAGGTGCTTTACGCCGGTGACCAGCAGCGCGGCTATGGAAACCTGGTGATCATCCGTCACGCAGGCGACATGATCACCGTCTACGCGCACAATAAGGTCATTTTAGTTTCTGAAGGTGAACAGGTGAAGCAGGGGCAGATCATTTCGCGTGTCGGACACACCGGCAGGGCAAGCGGACCCCATCTTCATTTCGAAATTCGCAAGCGAACCAAACCGCGTAATCCGCTATTCTTTCTGCCACGGAAACCCTGAAGGCGAAGATCATCGGAGGTATCATGAAAGAACTTACAGAATTCATTCGCGACGTTCCAGATTTTCCAAAGGAGGGAATTGTATTCAAGGATATCACGCCGCTGTTGCGCGATATCGGGGCTTACAGGCGGGCAATGCAGAAGCTTGAAGAGCTCGCGCAACCTTTGAATGCCGATCTGATCCTGGCTATCGAGAGTCGCGGGTTCTTGTTCGGCGGTGCGCTGGCGCTAAACATGGGTAAGGGCATGATTGTGGCCCGCAAGCCCGGTAAGCTTCCTTATCACACCGACAGCGTTTCGTACGATCTGGAATATGGCTCGAACACTCTGGAGTTGCACACGGACGCGGTGCAACGTGGCCAGCGCGTGCTGATAGTAGACGATCTTTTGGCCACCGGGGGCACTGCCGCTGCTTGCGGGGAACTGGTTCGCCGCCAAGGCGGAGAGGTGGCTGGCTATGCTTTTGTAGTTGAGTTAGCTTTTCTCGACGGGCGCAAAAAGCTCATTCCTGACCCTGTTGCAAGCATACTGGTTTATTGACACAAGCGCTGGTCATTCATCCTTGCGTTTGTCCTCCTCCTTCTGCAGATCCTCGGCTGCCTCGTCGGCTCGTTTGCGTACTGCTTCATCGCCGGCCTTTGGAGCCGAAACCGGCTTGGGGCTTGCCGGAAGTGCTCTTTCGCGTTCAAGCTGATTGATGCGCTTTTCTAGCTTGTCGATCTTATCGTTCTGGGTGTCATCCTCGACTCCGAAAACAAAACCAAACCCCAGGCCGAAAGTGAACCAAGCGAGCTTGAGGCTCTCGCGGCACTTGTCCTCGAAACCGACGAAATAGTTCATGTAGCCGGCTTCGGGACGTATAAACCAGCGCTTGGTTCCGAATTCGAAGCCCAGGTTGGCACCGGCACCGAAGGCGTGAATGTCGTCCGTGCCCGCGTTATCGCCGTACAATTCGAGGTGCCAGCCGGATATTCTGCCGTGGCCGCTGAGATACAGCTTGACGTAATCGCCCAGCTTGAAGTTGATGATCAGCGGCAGGTCCAGGGCATATTCGCCGAAAACGATGAAAGGCCGTGAGTAGCTCAACCCAGGCGCGATGGCCAGGCTGAAAATGTCGCTGTTCACCAGGCGGATCTTGATGTCCCCCTGGACGCCCAGGAAAAACAGCCTGAAACCGACGTCCAGGTTTTCAGCGAGCCCGAAGCGCATGAACAGGTCGGGAAAAGGATTTGGCAAAGTGCCATGCAGGGTATCTGAGACCTTGGTCGTATTGCCGTCGTTGTCGGTGTACTCGATCTGGTCGGCCCGGCTCACGCTCCAGCCGGCACCGAACTCCACGCCTCCCTTGGGCACGGTGTCTGCCGTCTGCCATGACATGGACGAGAAACATCCGCCCATCAATGACGAAAATAGCAGGCACGACACCACCAGTACCGCGGAAAATCCGGTTTTTTTCATGATTCCTCCCAGATTCATCATTCTGGATGATTGACAGCGAAACTATCCAAATTATTCAACAGTTGCAAATATTTCTGAGACTTGGAATCAGGCTCGATTTTGTTTTTCGGTTTTTTCCAGGCCGCGGTGTCGAAATAGACGGAGGTCACCGCGTCGTGCTTGACTACAACCGCCAGATTGTGAGAATCGATTGGAAAAACACGCGGCGCGAGGAGGTCATACAAGGTCCGGGTCGCGGGGAAAGGAAACTACACTATCCAGATCGAAGATCTTTACGATCGCTACGCCCACTTGATCTTTCGGCGTTGCACTGTCTTGCTCGGCAACCAGGCGGACGCCGAGGACGCCTTGCAAGAAGTCTTTATTCGTGCCCTGAACTCGGCAGACTCCTTCCGTGGCGAGAGCTCACCGATGACATGGCTCTACAGGATCTGCACCAACCACTGTCTCAACGTGCTGCGATCGAGAAGCCGCCGCCACAACAGGGAGACCGGCGGCAAACAGGCAGCCGGCGACCGTCTGCAACAGGCTACCAACATCGAGGATATCGCCACAATTCGCGAGATCCTTCCGAGCTTCGACGCCAGTTTACGGCGGTTGGCAATACTTTACTTTGTAGACGGCATGAGCCAGGAGGAAGCAGCTGCCGAGACTGGATTGAGTGTTCCGACAGTCAGGAAACGCCTTCTAAAGTTTATCGCCAAAGCAAAGAAGATGATTAACAGAGGTGATCGTTGAAACTGGATCTTGACGATAGTTCGGGTCATCCTAGCCGTTTCGAGTTGACCCGCTTCCACGCAGGCGAAATTGAGGCAAACGAACATGAACGTCTCTCTAACCACCTGTCCGGCTGCGTGCACTGCCGGGCGTTCGTCCACGAACTCGATCAGTTTCGGCAGGATTTCCATGCCAGCCACGATCGAGAGAAGATCCTGGAACGAGTGCGGGCCGGCACCAGGAAGGCCAGCTGGTTTGGGAACCTGCTGCGCCCCCGAATCTTGGCGCCGCTGGTGGCGGCAGGAGCGTTAGCTCTGCTGATCATTGTCTGGTTGCCCCGGATCGAGCAACCCGGCGAGAGAATGAAAGGTGCCGAAATCGAGTTGGGCTACTGGATCATGCAGGCCGGTCAGCCGAGGCTTGCAGAGCAAGGGCAAATACTGCACCCCGGCGATCGTATCCAGTTCTGGCTGACCGCTCCAGCGGGCGGTTACGTACATATCGTTGGAATAGATGAGGCCGGTCAGATAAACATGTATTTCCCACGTCCGAAAGAAAAGCCCGATATCTTCCCTGGCGGAGCGGGACGTCCGGTTCCTGGCAGCATCATCCTTGATAAGACCCTGGGCCAAGAGCGCGTCTTCGTGCTAATCTGCAAACAGCCGCTTTCGGCAGATAGCCTTGTAACCAAAGCCAGCAAGCTGCCAGGAGGAGTAAAAACGCTGATAACGGCTGAGCGTATGCCGCTGGATTGCAGCCAGGCAGGAATTTTGCTTCATAAGGAAACTCGATGACCAGAGTTTTCATGATTTTTCTTGCATTACTGGCCCTGCCTGAGTCGGCGCCTGCCTCATGGCCCGATCGGCAGCCCGAGCCCTTTGCCCTGCTTGTGGCCAGCAATGACGGCGGTGATGAAGTAGTCAAGTTACGTTATGCCCAAAAAGATGCAGAGAAAATTGGTTCGGTGCTTGCCGACCTGGGCAATCTGAGAAAAGAAAATACAATTTCCGTAATAGGCGGGGACGCCGAAGACGTGCTGCAGGCTATGGACAAGATGCAGCAACGAATTGAGAAGGTTGCTGGTAGTTCGTCGCCGACCATGTTGATCTTTTACTATTCAGGCCATGCCAAGGATGGTCTGCTCATGCTTGGCGACAGCCGCCTGGAACTCACCAGGCTCAAACAATGGATCGAGCAGGTGCCGGCCGACATTCGCGTGGCATTCATCGATACCTGCCAGGCAGGCGAGATAACCCGTCTAAAAGGCGGCACTCCCGCGCCTTCTATGGTCAAGCTGGAGGATACTCGGGGCCAGATACTGGTAACTTCGTCTTCGAGCGCCGAGGGCTCACAGGAGTCGGACGAGATCGGCGGATCCTTTTTCACCCATTACCTGGCCTCGGCCCTGAGGGGTGCGGCCGACCAGTCCGCCGACGGCAAGGTATCGCTGAGGGAAGCTTACGAATACACCTACAATCAAACCGTCAACCGCACGGCCGGAACACGCGGGGGCGTGCAACATCCGACGTACGGTTACTCGGTCTCGGGGCACGGCGAAATAGTGTTGACGCGTGTTGCACATCCTGCATGCGCAATAGATTTTCCGGCCTCGCTCACAGGCAGCTACCTGATCTACGATCTCGAAAGGCGCCTGATCGTGGCCGAGGTGGACAAAACTCCCGGACAGGCAGCCTCGATCGCCGTGGGCCCCGGAATGTTCGCTGTAAAAAAGCGTCGCCAACATGATCTGCTGTTGGGTGAGTACTCGCTCGAAAGCGGACAGAGGTTGACTGTCAGAGACGAAGATCTCAACCGGGTCGCATTCGAGAACGACATTACAAAGGGCCTGGTGATCATCTGCGAGAAGACCAAGTATATAGGTTATTCACTGCGCATGGGGGGCGAAGCTTTCTTCGATGCGCCGACGCGGAACGACCTGTTTTACTCGTCCCTGCAGGCCGGCCTGCAGATCGAGTTCTTCGGCGTGATCGGCTCCTGGGTGTCAGTGGCCCTGGACGTAATGTTCGGCGGGGGACACGACGCCACCAGAGTCGAGATGGAAGACGGAACTGCGCAGGACGTGGCAGCCGACTTTTTTCGCGTCGAGATCGGCGCGGCCATGCACTTTCACCTCGACTGGGACTGGTTCGGAATGTACGGAGGACCTCGCCTGAGTTTTCTAATTACCTCCAGGCAACTCGGCGAACCGCTCATGCACTGGCCCGCTCAGACTTTCAGCAGCCTCAGCCCCGGCATTTCGGGAGGACTTGTTTTTCACATCGGAGACTTCGACCTGTTTCTGGAAGGGCGGGTTCACTACCTTTACTACAACATAGGCGACAACGCCTCGCTGGGCTATGGCGGCATATACATGGGCGCCGCCTTTCGGCACTAGTCAGGAGGGTATTGTCATGCGTATCCGCTTTACCTTCATTATTCTATTTTCCGCTGCTCTCGCAGGCTGTGGCGACTATTCAAACGAGTACCTGCAGGAAGATCTCGAATTTCTATATTCCGTCCCGGCCAAGTCGACTCTGGAGATTCGCGTGGCTGCAAGTGAGAAACGCCGCGTCGAATTGTTCGAAGCGAGTTCCGGCCTGAGCCAGCGCACGGATGCAGTCCTGGGCGATCCGGCAACCTGGTACGCCTACACCGTTTCCTTTTCCGGAGAGGTTAACAATCAGGTCTTTAACTTTCTGGACATGATCGATCTGATCACCAGCTTTCCACCGACTGCGCGCGACACCGACATCCGCATGTGGGGACCATGGCCTTCCAGCGACTCTCCGCAGACCGACTGGCGCTTCGTAATGAGCCGCAAGAGACTTGAGGGAGTATACGACTTTTCGTTGCAGGTGAATGACGTGGCCTTGCGTGACACGGCAGACTATGTCGATGGTTGGCAAGACTGCCTTTACGGCTCCATCGAACCCAGCCGTCAGGTTTTCAGACGAGGCACAGGCAACATGACGGCCAACGTAGGAGTCTGCAGCCAGTACGAGAACACCGGAGAGCAAGGTGCTGCCAGTATCGGTTTCGATACTGCGCCCGATACCGACAACCCGGAGGGCAAGACCCACCTGAGTATCCAGTTTACAGACTTCATTTCTAAGGACATGTACGAAGACGATCCCGCCCCGCAACCAGTCAACGCCTTGTACACTTACAACGAGGAAAGCAATCTCTCAGGTCTGTTCGACTTCACGGCACTGACCGACCTGGACGCCGGCGAAAATCCAGATCGCCGGGCGCTCGAGCAAGTGGCCGTCAAGGTTCGCTGGAACTCGGATGGGGAGGGAAGGGCGGACTCGCGCTGGTCGGAGGGAGACCTGGGTGCCGCAGTCATCGATATCCACGAGTGCTGGAGCAGCAGTAAAAACAGGGTTTACTATAACGATTCGATTGATATGGCTCCCACAGAGGGCAAGTCCTCTGACTGCGCCATGGATCCTGCCAGCTTTGACTAGAACATGTGATCATTGTCACAATTCCTTGATATAAATAGTTTTTCTATTTTTTCCTCCAGTGGTGTCCAACCTGACAGAAAATTGGAACCACCACTTGTTCAAAGGAGGAATGAAAATGAGAAGCTATCTGGCAACAATCGGACTAATTGTTCTTCTGGGCTGGCTCGGCACGGCCTGTGGACCTCTTGACGACATCTCCTCTGGCAAAGCCTTCTTAGAGGCATTTCCCTCAGAGGATACATTAATCCTGCAGACCGGGACCGGGGACATTGCCCAACAGAAGTCGGGCCTCAGAAGCATAAGCCAGGCCATGGTGGGGGACCGGGCAGACTTGCACGATCTTTCCTTCTACGTGGCCTGGCAGGTGAACAACCAGGCCCGCGACATCTTCAACACCATCTGGTTCATCACCCGTTTCCAGCCCAGCCAGGCGGTGCTCGAGGACGGCATCCTGGGAGAGGGTGATGACCAGTTGACCTACGACGCGCGAGCCGTTTGGGGCCCGTTCTCTGATGACGAAGGCAAGAACCTGGAATTCATCCTGCATGTCTGGCGCTGTATTGATCCCGACGATGGGCGCAGGACGTTCATCTGGTTCGCGGCGGGCAGGCCAAAGCAGGCAGGTGACGACGCCTGGGTGCCGTTTTTGTACGGGGGCGCCAAGCCCCTGGCCGGCTCAAACGGTAGTTTGACACGACAGGGGATCGTCGAAGTCGACTGCGACGCCATCAGGCTCCTGGATCCTACCGAGGACGACATCGGCAGTGCCACCTATGCCTTCGAGGAAGGCACAGGCTACAGCGCGGTTGCCGCTGTCGGAGAGGATGTCTGGACGGATGACACTCATACCAAGACTGGTAACGCCACCTATTTCTACGGTCATACCAGCGAGGGATACACCGTGCTCGATTTCGATGTTGACGCCGACCTCCAAGTTGTGGACGGAACCGCTGCCAAGGAGAGTCTGCACGTCAGGACCGGATGGCTCGACAACGGCAACGGCCGCTCTGACGCTAATGCCAGCGGAGGCGATTTGGGCGATGCTAGCGCCGAGTTGACCGAATGCTGGGGAATCAACCTGCTGCAGACATATTTTCACCTGCTCACCCCAGATGGCGAGATTGAAAACGGCAATGTAAGTTCCTGTTTCTCCATCGATCCCATACAGGCGCCGCAGATCGACTACCAGGCCATTCGCGACCTGTTCAGTAAGGATTTCTGAAATCAGCCACAACTGGAATGCTCCCGGGGCAGCCTATTTGGGCTGCCCCTTTTTTTCACGGGCGATGTTTTAGCACTGTTCTCTTGACATGCACTGGTCGAGACATTAGAAAATCAATCATGACGTGCCCCTGTAGCTCAGCTGGATAGAGCATCCGCCTCCTAAGCGGAAGGCCACCTGTTCGAATCAGGTCAGGGGCGTACAATCACTGAACGGGAGCTTTTGCGACATATGGAAATGAAATCGTTCATCTCGGTAACTCCCGACATCCTGGAATCGCTCGACCAGATATTCGAGACAGGCGCCAGGGGAACGCACCTGCTGTTTTCGAACGAAATGATCCGCAAAGCATTCAGCCGAGCGCGGCCTGTAGAGCTTCTGGCGGACTCGTGTGTCAGCGAACATGTACAACAGGCGCTGAGTGATCTGCTCGGCGTCGACAACCTGGATGAACGGCAGGAGGTCATCGAAGCGCTCGATCCTGACACTCGCGACGTTCTCGTGCATATCTACTTCGGCTTTCTGGACAGATATTTGTTCGGTGAGTCAGACGACGAGGCGCCTCCGGAGGTTCTCCACTGAAGTCGGTCGTCAACTGCCTCGCGGACAAGGTTCCCTCCGCGGTCAGACGTGTCGTTCAGAGATTGCGAGCGGCGGGGTTCGAGGCCTACCCGGTCGGAGGGGCCATCCGCGACCTGTTGCTGGAACGCAAGGTTGGCGACTGGGATATCACCACAGACGCCAGGCCAAAAAAAGTTACGAACCTGTTCGATCGCGTCATACCAACCGGGATAGCCCATGGCACGGTAACCGTGCTGTCAGGGCGGCGTTCTATCGAAGTCACGACCTTTCGCGGAGACGTCGGCTACAGTGACGGGCGTCATCCAGATCGAATTGTTTTCCTGCGCACACTTGGCGAGGATCTGAAAAGACGGGACTTCACCATCAACGCCATGGCATACGATCTCGAGCGTGACAGGCTGATCGACCCTCTTGGAGGCCGCCGTGATTTGGCCAGGCAGTTGATTCGCGCCGTAGGCGATCCCGATCGCCGCTTCGCCGAAGATGGTCTGCGCCCGCTCAGGGCGGTACGATTTGCCTGCGTGCTGTGTTTTAACATTGATTCTCGCACAAAGCGGGCGATACCCGGGTCACTGAATGTGTTTCGCAAGGTAGCGCCTGAAAGGATTCGCGACGAGCTTGTCAAAATGCTCGTATCCAGGAATGCCGCCCGGGGAATCGAGTTGCTTGCCGAATGTGGATTGCTAGAAGAAATAGTTCCCGAGTTGCAAGCGACTGTCGGCTTCGCCCAAAACCGCTTTCACCGGTACGACATCTACCGGCATTCTCTCGAATGCCTCAGACATTCTCGTGGCGATGCTGTTTTGAAGCTTGCGATACTGCTTCACGACATCGGAAAGCCGGAGACTGCGGACGGACCGGAGAAAGAGCGCACTTTTTATGGCCATGAGGCGGCTTCAGCGCGTCTGGCAGCGAGTGTAATGCGACGCCTGAAGTTCTCGAACGCCCAGATCAGGAGAGTCCAATCCGTGATTGGCGGGCATATGTTTCACTACGAGGACGGGTGGACTGATGGAGCGGTACGAAGGCTCGTGCGCCGGGTAGGTTCTTCTAACCTTGAAGATCTTTGGGAGATGCGCAGGGCGGACGCCTGGGGCAGAGGCATTGGAGTACGAGCAACTCTAGCCAATCTACGGGCACTCAAGACGAGGGTCGAGAAGGTCATGCGGGCCGATAACGCCTTCAAGGTAACCGACTTGGCCGTCTCCGGACAAGACGTGATGAAAATCCTTGGTTGTCCTCCCGGCCCTCGGGTAGGCCGCGTTCTTTTGGAACTCCTCGAAAAGGTGCTTGACGATCCCACTCTCAACACAAAAAAGGCCCTGAAATCTCAGATCCAGTCGATTGCCGGTCAATCAACCTCCTAGAAACACAATATTGAGTTATCAACTAGTTTTCCACAGAATCGACGGTAGATGAGCTACCACCATGAAATATCTGCCACTAGGTTTTATGAGCGCAACAAGATTATCAGCTATTGCCTGTAATAAACTGTAATCACAT
>Ga0315535_1000178_pt1 | contig 42565 bp, 39 predicted proteins | sample SalMarSW160220MG_2_FD_203092 | JGI IMG/M metagenome (GOLD analysis project Ga0315535, IMG submission 203092) | Salt marsh sediment microbial communities from the Plum Island Ecosystem LTER, Massachusetts, United States - Salt Marsh Sediment SW1602-20 ... | reverse complement strand
GCTCAAGTTTTGCATTTTCTTCTTGTAACGGCCCAGAAATCCTGTATAATACCTGATTAACACTACCTCTATATCTCGGGAGGCAGAGTGCAAGCAAGTGTAGGAACAATAAGAGCTCTTGTACCGCTTTACACGGTCGACCCATCGTTGCCGGTTCAGCGTGGCCACGCCCGAGATTATTTTGATACGCACGAAGGGCACCGGGATGGTATCGTGTACGTAGGATATGAGTCCAACCGGATCAAAGGTGAATACCTCCCATCAGGAAAAATCGTAAGAAGTCCTGCAACACTTGGCAATCTTATCAATATCTACGTCTAATCAGCATTAAGCGAAAGTCAGCCTTCTACTTTCTGGCGTTTTTTCAAGAAGTCCCTCTGAAATAGGTAGATCAATTCTCTGAGATCGTTCATTTCGCCTTGCCCCAGATTTGTGAACTGGAGCGCATACTGGTATCGGAGGGTCAGTGGATTCTTATCGAGACGTTTAACCAATGCCTTCTCTATGGGAATACGAAACAGAGATTCTTCCGCCTGGAAGAGGACAACCAGGTGCCTCAAAGAGTCTCCTTCCTGAAAAACCGGTTGACGTGAAGAACCTTTTCCCAGGCCAACCAATGCTCCTCCCTCACTCAAATTGAGAAGAGTCATTTCATATTTTTCAGCATACCTGGAAACCACCACCTTCGCACCGAGAGGCGCATCCAACCTGAAACAACGTCGCCGCTGAACCCGTTCTATGTGATGCGGGAAAGGGATGAATATATCTTTGCCCGAAGTGTGCCCACCATAGGTTCTGAAGTGGTAGACGATCCTATCCTTTCCCTTGAATTCAAAACGCATTCTCCATGCAGGCGTATCTCTGACAGCCCTCTCAAAGCCCCTCGGGTAGTCTATCCGGAAATAGCGACGAGGCTTCCTATTGAGAACGCCGATCACCATCGTGAGGCGCTCATAATCCCGGCCGAGGATATTTATTCTAATGACTGTTTTGTTTTTTTGTAAGTCTCGAAACAGTCGGACCAGGTCCTCTCCCTGTATTATTTCAGTATCGCTCATTTTCCGAGTAACACTCGTTAATCCGCTGCGTTTACAGTAGCCCCTTATTTTGTACCATTTTGCCTGATTTGCCTTTTCCGCCTTATTCCTTCGTTTCCTCTCCCCCGAGCAGGTGCATTCCTTATTTTTTGCCGATAAATTTGCAATCTTCATGCCACAACAATATTCAAGAAGCCGAGGCAGATTGCCCTTGTATATTCGGCCCATTTGGTTCTATATTGTCGTAGCCTTGTTTGATTGTTTCGCAATGAGACGCTGTCTGCAATCCGCCGGCCTTTTCCGGGGCAGAGGAGAAAGAGAGGACCTGTTGAGCCTGGTACAGGGGAACACAAGAGTCTATACTGTCACGGAACTCACCGAAGAGATCAGAGGGCTTCTGGAAGAGCATTTTCCATTTGTATGGATTGAAGGTGAGATATCCAATTTCCGTTCCCCGATCTCCGGGCACTATTATATGGTCCTCAAAGATGAAAATGCCCAGATCAGGGGCATCATGTTTCGGCAAAAAGCCCGCTCTCTCAAGTTTGTGCCGGAAGATGGGATGAAGGTCGTTGCCCAGGGCAGGGTGGGCATCTATGCCCCTCGCGGCGAATATCAGGTGATCCTGGATTATTTGGAACCCATGGGCGTAGGTGCGCTGGCACTGGCTTTTGATCAGGTGAAAAGAAAACTGGCCGCCCAGGGAGTTTTTGATGCGGAGGCGAAAAAGCCGCTTCCCTTTCTTCCCCAGAGAGTCGCGGTCATCACTTCTCCGACAGGTGCCGCAATCAGGGATTTTCTTAAGATTCTCGGTCGCCGTTTTGCGAATATGGAAGTAGTAGTGGTGCCCGTACGCGTTCAGGGAGAGGAGGCTTCAGGGGAAATTATTGATGCTTTGGAAATGGTAAACAGGTGTTTACCCGTTGATGTCATTATTTTGACACGGGGCGGAGGTTCCCTTGAGGATCTCTGGGCCTTCAACCAGGAAGCATTGGCTCTCGCAATACGTCGCTCCAATATTCCGGTCATTTCCGCCGTGGGTCACGAGATTGATGTAACTATTTCAGATTTGGCAGCCGATTTCAGGGCACCGACGCCGTCCGCGGCAGCTGAGATGCTTGTTGCCGAGAAGGAGATCCTCCTGCAGCGCGTCATCGAAATGAGAGGGAGGCTGAAAAATCGCATAACAGAATTCTTGAAGAAATGCGGCGAATACCTGGAGAGGACCGCCGGGAGACTCCAGGACCCGAGGAAACGCCTGGCTGATTCGTGGATGCATCTTGATGATCTCTATGGGAAAATACTACGCGCAGGCGAGTCGTTCGTGAGGGAAGGGAGAAGAGCGCTGGATGGAGAAGAAAGGGCTCTTCATTATCACTCCCCGTTACGCCTTGTTGCTGCAATGCAGCAGGAGAGAGATTTTTCCTCCCAGGCCCTTATCCGCGCCGCAGGAGCATATCTGAAAGGGAAGAATATGGCCCTTTCCATGCTTGGAAAGCAGTTGACGGGTCTCAGCCCCTTGTCCATACTCCGCCGCGGATACAGCATTACCCTAACCGTGCCCGAAAGTGTCGTTGTCCGGAAAGCATCCTCCGTCGGGTGCGGAGATCTGGTTCAGGTCTTGCTCGGAGAGGGCGGGCTGGCGTGCCGGGTGGAAAAAACGAGCGACGACGGGGAAACCGCACTGATAATGAAAGAATGATCAATTCGGGACAGGGGGAACCCATGGCAGAGAAAAAGTTTGAAAAGGCTATGTCCGAACTGGAGGAAGTCGTCCACGCACTGGAGAGCGGGGACCTGCCGCTTGATGAAGCCCTGAAGGCCTTTGAGAAGGGAATGAAACTCGCCAAATTCTGCTCGGACAAACTGGAGGAAGCTGAAAAAAAAGTGACCATGCTGGTACGAGGCGAGGACGGGCAGATCGATCAGGTGCCTTTCGAGATACAAAAAGAGGATGTGGAGTAGCAGGACAGGAAAGCGTACAGATGAAATCCCTTTCGGAAGAGCAAAAGGCACGTCTTCGCCATTATCTGAATGACAGGAAAGCTCTGATAGATCAAAGGCTGCGAGAGTATTTTCCCCCGATAGACGGCCCGGCGGCGGTGATCTCGGAGGCCATGACCTACAGCCTGTTTGCCGGCGGGAAAAGACTGAGACCCATCCTGTGTATGGCTTCAGCATCGATTGTCGGCGGCCTGGAGGAGAACGTGCTCCCTGTCGCCTGCGCACTGGAATGTATCCACACCTATTCCCTCATCCACGATGATCTCCCGGCCATGGATGACGACGATCTTCGAAGAGGCAAACCCACCAATCACAAGGTGTTCGGAGACGCCATAGCGCTCCTCTCCGGCGACGGTCTCCTTACGGAGGCCTTTCGCCTTATGGCGGAGGCACCTTCCCTAGAGTGCAAGTCCGCCGCTATCCTGTTGGAGGTCATTCGGCTCGTTACGAGGGCAGCCGGTTGCCACGGCATGATCGGAGGACAGGTGGCTGATATTCTGTCCGAGGGGAAGAAGGTGGAGTTTTCAGTGGTGGAGTTTATCCATCGTCATAAGACAGCTGCCCTGATTCGTGCCTCTGTTCTGGCAGGGGTACTCCTCGGGGGTGGGACCGGACAGCAAACGGATGCCCTGGGAAGCTACGGAGAAAAGATCGGGTTGGCGTTCCAGATATCGGATGACATCCTCGACATAGAAGGCGATTCGATTACCATGGGAAAGGCCGCCGGGGCCGATGATAAAAAAGGAAAAGCCACGTATCCTGCTCTTTTGGGCCTGGAAAAGGCAAAGAGTATTCAGACAAAACTTGTGGATGACGCCGTGGAACATCTGGGACAGTTTGGCGAGCGGGCGGAACCGTTGGAACTCATTGCCCGATACATTATTGAGAGAAAAAAATGAAACAGGAAGAGAAAAAGTCCGGAATCCTCGAAAAGGTGAACGGTCCTGAGGATCTAAAGAGATTTTCGTTGGCGGAGTTGGATACCCTGGCGGGAGAAATCCGGCAGCGGATTATCGAGACCGTATCGCAGAACGGCGGACATCTGGCTCCGAGCCTGGGGGTGGTGGAACTGACTATCGCGCTCCACTACGTATTCAATACGCCCAAGGATAAGATCATCTGGGACGTGGGGCACCAGGCATATGCTCATAAACTGATTACCGGAAGAAAGGACCGTTTCCACACCCTGCGCCAGTTCGGAGGATTGAGCGGGTTTCCTAAGAGGGAAGAAAGCCCTTTTGACACGATGAATACCGGACACAGCAGCACCTCCATTTCAGCGGGTCTCGGGATTTCCACCGCCAAATCGTTCAGAGGAGAACACGACAAAGTCATTGCCATTATCGGCGACGGATCCATGACTGCCGGGATGGCATTTGAAGGGCTGAACCAGGCCGGAGAGACGGAAAAGGACCTGATTGTGGTCTTGAATGACAACGCCATGTCCATTGCACCCAATGTCGGGGCTTTTTCCTCTTTTATCAGTCGGAAAATGACCGGAAAGAGGTTCGTCAGCCTCAAGAGAGAATTAGAGAGTTTCATCCGGTCGTTACCCGGTGTAGGTGAAAATATCCTGAACCTTGTGCGAAAGAGCGAAGATTCCCTGATAACGTTCTTCACACCTGGTATGTTGTTTGAGGCATTCAAGTTTAAGTATATCGGACCGATCAACGGTCATCGCCTCGATCTATTGATTGAAACCTTCAAGAACATCCGTCACCTGAGAGGTCCGGTGCTCCTGCATGTCTTGACGGTCAAAGGAAAAGGGTATGGTCCGGCCGAGAAGGATCCGGCCCACTTCCACGGGGTAGGCTCATTTGAAATCGAAACCGGAACGTCTCAGAAGGATACCCGGAAACCTGCTCCCTCGTACACTTCTGTTTTTGGCCGGACAATGGTGGAACTGGGACAGAGAAGAAAGGATCTTTTTGCCATAACAGCCGCTATGCCTGAAGGAACAGGCCTGACGGAGTTTGCAAAGGTTTTTCCGGAGCGTTTTTTTGACGTGGGTATCGCCGAACAGCATGCGGTTACCTTTGCGGCCGGGCTCGCCATTGAGGGTTTCAGGCCTATTGTGGCCATCTATTCCACGTTTCTTCAAAGGGCCTATGACCAGATCATACATGACGTCTGCCTCCCCAAGCTGCCGGTTATTTTTGCCATTGACCGAGGAGGATTGGTCGGGGAAGACGGACCGACGCACCATGGACATTTTGATATTACGTATCTGCGCAGTCTCCCGAATATGACCTTCATGGCCCCGAAAGATGAAAATGAATTGAGACACATGCTGTTCACAGCCCTGTTGTCCAAGGGGCCGGTCGCCATTCGCTATCCCCGGGGCAGGGGCGTCGGGGTGCCTCTTGATGAAGATTTCCGGGAAATACCGGTCGGGAAGGCAGAGGTCCTGAGAGAAGGCAAAGATCTGCTTATCCTGGCTCTCGGGAGCATGGTCCACCCCTCACTGGAGGCCGCAGCCCTCCTGGAACGTGAAGGTGTCTCGGCCGGAGTGGTGAATTGCCGGTTCGTGAAACCGCTGGACACGAGGATGGCGGCATGGGCAAGAGAGACAGGATTCGTACTGGTTGTCGAAGAAAATATTCGTCAGGGAGGACTGGGGGGAGCGGTGCTCGAATTGCTGAATGATCTCCAGGTAGAGGGCGTGAAGCTGAAACGGATCGGACTGCCGGACAAATTTGTGGAACACGGGGCGGTTGCCTTCCTCAAGGAAAGATACGGATTGGATGCCAAGGGAATCTTCCAGGAGGCCCGGAATCTCTTCGAGGGACGGTAAGAAGGAACGGGCGAGACTCGATCAAATCCTGGTCCTGAGGGGCTTCACCGAAAGCAGGACCAAGGCCGGCGCTCTGATTATGGCAGGAGAGGTGCAGGTGGATGGAGCCGTTGTGGACAAGCCCGGGAAACAGATCCATGTTTCCGCGGACATTTCCCTGTCCCCCCGTCATCTCTCATTTGCGAGCAGAGGCGGGCTGAAACTTGAGGCCGCTCTGACCCACTTTTCCGTCCCTGTTAAGGACCGGGTCTTCATGGATGTCGGGGCATCGACCGGCGGTTTTACTGATTGTCTGCTTCGGCATGGGGCCAGGAAAGTGATCGCGGTGGATGTGGGATACGGGCAACTGGCCTGGAAACTCCGCCAGGACACCAGGGTGGAGGTTCTGGAGAGAACAAACATCAGGGAACTGCGGCCGGAGGACTTCTCGGTCGGCATTCAGGGCGCGGTCATCGATGTTTCTTTCATTTCTTTGCGCCTGGTCATCCCCCCGGTCTCCGCGATACTTCTTGAAAGAGCGGCTGTCATCGCATTGATAAAGCCCCAGTTTGAAGTCGGAAAAGGACAGGTCGGCAAGGGCGGCATCGTGCGGGACCCGCTCAAACACCGGAAGGTTGTCGAGGATCTCACAACCTTCTCGGAATCCCGAGGATGGAAAGTTGAGGGATGTATCCCTTCTCCCGTTCTCGGACAGAAGGGGAACCAAGAATTCCTGATCTATCTGACACGGTAATGAGATAAAGGCCTCTCTCCCGACACCAATCTCCGGGGCGGTACGACCCTCCCTCTTTTCATCGGCCCGGCCGAAGCGGTCTTCGCAAAGGCGGATAGGGCTCCGGAGCAGTGCCGCGCAAGATACCACGCTGTGTCCAAATCCACCGTCAAATTTCAGCTACGCGTGTGAAGGCGAGCGGTTGGAGAGGAGTCCTGATCACCAGCAAGGCACTACACGCAATGCGCCGGGGAGCGACGACCGGGGCGTATACAAACAATACGCCGCAAGGCCGAGCGACCGAAGGCAAAGCCGCAGATGATGCCTTGATGGTGGATCAGGGCTGTTTGCAGCAGGGGATCTTCGTTGGAAAAGAGGATCAGTGAAACTTGCGCTTCGATGCTTTCAGGGGATTCAGCTTTCCGTTCCCTTTGTTGGTGTCTTCCTTCAGGTGGGTTGCCATGCTGCATTTTCCCAGACGCCACTTGGCGGCGGGGTCAGGAAAGGCCAGGCAGTAATTGCCGGTGGGGAATTCTTTGACTTTCTGGCAGCCTTCGCACTGCTCGACGACGAGGTGGCAGGTGCCGCCGTTAAACCCGCACCCTTCTTTGCTCATGAAAAAACACTCCAATCCTTCTTTTACGCTTGTACAAACCATGGTTATCACGTCCTTTCTTTCTAATTTTAAAACGAATCAATTTTTATGCGCGACCTATTGAAAATTGTCAAGAAAAATAAGAACAATTTCTCAATTGTCAATAATCTCTCTGGAGCCGGATTTTTTCTCTCTGCTGAGGGGAGGCCGCAAAGACAGGCCCAATTCCTGGAGCTGCCTTTCGTCAACCATGGAAGGGGCATCCGTGAGGGGGCAGGTGGCGCTGGTTGTCTTCGGGAAGGCCATAACTTCGCGGATGGATTTGACCCCGCAGAGGATGGCAACCAGCCGATCAAAGCCGAGCGCCATTCCCGCATGGGGGGGTGCTCCGTAACGAAGAGCCTCCAGAAAAAAACCGAATTTCGCCTGGGCATCAGCCGGAGAGATGTTCAGGATACGAAAAATCTCTTCCTGCACCCGGATGTTATGAATCCTGACGCTCCCCCCGCCTATTTCGGCCCCATCCAGTACGAGATCATAGGCCCTTGCTCTTGCTTCTTCAGGGTTGGTTTTCAGAAGATCCAGGTCCTCTTCCAGCGGGGCCGTGAAAGGATGATGAACCGCAGTCAGCCTGTTTTCCTTCTCGTCGAATTCCACCAAGGGAAATCGAGTGACCCAGACGAGGGCATGGCTGTTATCCGCAATGCTTTCCATGATCCTCGCCGCTTCCAGGCGGAGTTTTCCGAGAGATTCCCTGACGACCTGCGGGCGGTCCGCGACGATCAGGATAAGGTCTCCCGGTTCTGTTTCCAGGAAGCCGGACAATGATTCCTGGAGATCGGGAGCGAAAAATTTCCCGATGGGCGACTGCCAGCCATCTGCCTTGATCTTGATCCAGGCAAGACCTCTGCTCCCGTACTGAACAATTGTGCCTGCAAGTTCGTCCAGGGCCTTCCTGGAAAAGCGACCGGCGCCGTCTTTGACCACGATGGCCCCGACCATGCCGCCCTCATCTACTGCGCGGTGGAAAACATTGAAGTCGGATCGCGAGGCAAAGGCACTTATATTCTGGATGGTCATTCCGAACCTGATATCAGGTCTGTCGGTCCCGTAACGGTCCATGGCCTCCCGGTACATCAACCGCGGCAGCGGGGTGGCTATTTCCGTTCCGAGGATTTTCTTGAGCAGTTCCGCCATCATTCCTTCGAACAGCGTCATGACCTGCTCTTCATCACTGAAAGACATCTCAAGATCAACCTGGGTGAACTCCGGTTGCCTATCCGCCCTGAGATCTTCATCCCGAAAGCATCGAACGATCTGGTAGTAACGGTCAAACCCCGCAACCATCAGGATCTGCTTGAACAGCTGCGGGGATTGGGGCAGCGCGTAAAACGACCCTTTGTTAATCCGGCTCGGAACGAGGTAGTCTCTCGCTCCTTCAGGGGTGCTCTTGGTCAAAAAAGGTGTTTCAACCTCGACGAAACCCCTCTCATTCAGATAGGATCGAATGGTTGTCGCTATGGAATGACGTTTCCTGAAGAGGTCAAATACCCGTGGGCGTCTCAGTTCGAGATAGCGATATTTCAAACGAAGAGTCTCTGAGGCATCAATAGCGCCGTCTACCTGGAATGGAGGGGTCTCGGCCTGGTTCAACAGCTTGATTTCATGAGCCTTCAGTTCAATCTCGCCGGTTGGAAGGTCCCGGTTTTCCTGGCCTTCCAGCCGGCGGGCGACCTCTCCCTTTACCGCTACGACCCATTCATTTCTGAGAGATTGGGCCTTTTCATGACATTCAGCGCCCTCATGAGGATCGAAGACAATCTGGGTCATCCCTTCACGGTCCCGCAGGTCTATGAAAATCAAGCCGCCAAGGTCCCTCCTGCCGTTTACCCAGCCCATGAGCAGGACTTCCTCCCCCACATCCGCGGAACGGAGGCTGCCGCAATCATGAGTTCTTCTCCAGTCTCCGAGTGCATCAATTTTTTCAGGTGCATGTTCATTCATGAGATTTCAGAACCTCACATACGTTTTCCACAAGACCATCCAGCTCAATTTCCTCTTGGCCGCCGGTGGACATGTCCCTGAGAATGACCTTGCCGGTATTCAATTCATTATCTCCGATCATGAGTACTCTTTTTGCGCCCAGTCGATCCGCGTATTTTAGCTGGGCCTTCAGGCCCCTCGGGGCATAGTCCATTTCCACCGCCAGACCGGCCTTCCGCAATTGTTGGATCCATTTAAAGGACATCTCCTGGGCGGATTTCCCCAGAGCGGCCACAAAGAGGTCTCGGGATGTCTCCCCGAGGGGGCCGATTTCTTTGAGTAACGCGATCACGCGTTCCATACCGACCGCAAAACCGATTGCCGGGTGTGCCGGTCCCCCCAGAAGCTTTATCAGACCATCGTAGCGACCGCCGCCGGCAACCGCATTTTGTGCTCCGAGCTTCTCGGTCTGGATCTCGAAGGTGGTCCGGGTGTAATAGTCAAGCCCTCTGACCAGGTGGTGATCAAGCTCAAAAGAGACGCCGGCCGATGTCAGATATTCCTGGAGACCTCGGAAATGGTCCACACATGCGTCGCACAAGGAGTCCATGATGGATGGGGCGCCTGCCATGACTTCCCTGCACCCAGGTACCTTGCAATCAAAGACCCTCAAGGGATTCGTTTCCGCCCTTCTCTTGCAGTCGGCACAGAGGTTTTCTCTCTTGTCTGCAAGATACCGGTCCAGCCTTTCTTTGAAACGGGGCCGGCACTCCGGACAACCAAGTGTGTTCAAATGGAGGCTCAGGTCTTTCAGTCCGAGTATGCGAAAGAGTTCCAGGGCAAGGACGATGACCTCTGCATCGCTTCTGGGCCCGGCGTCCCCGAATAGCTCCACGTTTATCTGGTGAAATTGGCGCAGCCGTCCTTTTTGGGGGCGCTCATGGCGAAACATGGGACCGATGGTGAAGAGCTTCTGCAGGGGTTGTTTTTCATAAAGGCGGTTCTGAATATAGGCCCGCACCACCGCCGCAGTTGCTTCGGGCCTCAGGGTAAGACTCCTGCCCTTGCTGTCCTTCAGGGAATACATTTCCTTGGCAACAATGTCCGTATCCTGTCCGATGCCCCTGCTGAAGAGCTCGGTTTTTTCAAGCAGTGGGGTCCTTATTTCCGAGAAGCCGAAAAGACGCAGGATACGCCGCGCTTCAGTCTCAACAAACTGCCAGTACCCGCTCTCTCGCGGCAATATGTCCTTAAATCCTTTGATAGATGTAAATTCCACACGTGCCTCGTTAGTCTCTTTCGGGGATGGTGGAAACCCCTCGCGTTCAGGCGCACAGAGTTTCAGGTTGTCGCGAAGCGACTTGTCATTCCGTCCCGGATCGGGGTCCGGGATGACGTGCAGGCCGGAACCCGGTGATTACGGAGCCGTCTTGCAGTCGGGGGTTGTTCAGTTTCCAAGGAAGAATAGACTGCGTAAAGGCAAGTTCTTATCAGAGGGTACTTTGCCCGTCAATAGTTTTCGGGGGAGAAAAGAGGAACCAGGTCCAAAATGCAGCAGCCCGCTCCATGACCGCTGTACAGCGTGGACATGGCAAACAGATACCGCGTGTGAAGAAAGTTCTCCTCACAGGGTGCGGGCAATCCAGAGGGAGGATCACCCGGAGCAGTTCACGGCAGCACAGGCCGGGCTATTCATCCTTCAGGAATGCTGTTTCAGGCGGTCCTTCCAGGTCAGCAAAAGGAATCATTTCCAGCCCGGAATCAATGATCTCGTCATCCAACACAGGGAGTTCGTTCTCGCTTTCCGGATCCTCCGCCAAGTGCATGCGCAAGCGGAGAGAATTTTGTCTCGACATCCTCCTCAGGTTGTCCACCTTTTCCAGTTCCCTCTGACAGGCGACGCAAAGGGTCGCTTCAGGAACGATCAGCAAGCGCTCAGGAGGTATGCGTTTCCCGCATTCTTCGCACATCCCAAAATGGGCATCTGCATCCACCTGTCTGATCAGGCGGTCAATGTTCTTGAGTTCCCGGGCTTTCCTCTCTATGAGGCTATAATTGCTGGAGACCGAGATCTCTCTCAGCGCCTGATCCGATTCGTCCATAGACGAATCCGCCTCGAGATGTTCCTGATAGTCTTTTTGCTTGTCTATGAGACGCTTGAGGGCCTGCTCAAACTCTTTCTTTTTATCAGTCAATTTTTGACGTAAATCTAATCTGTTATCTTTCATGCGTCCACCTCTCACACCGTAGAGAACGAATTCTCCAGGATGGCGGGTCGGAAACCATGGGATGGGTTGTCCGGTCGTCCTCAACAACAAGACCATACACGCGAATCAGGTTGCGGAAGTTGTATTTGAACGGGAAAATTGAAGAATCCTCTTCTCAGCAGAATGCGATGTGGCACCGGACTTGTAAGCCGCCTGATCACCCTGGGAGCGAAGGAATATTAGTTACTTTTTTTTGATTGTCAACAAAAAAAGACGGAAAAAATGCAATTTTGTCCAAAAAAGCTTGCTCCTTGATTCCTTCCCGAATATCTTCTATACTCGCCGGCAAGGAATAGTTCTACGCATTTTCCGCCCCCATTGAAAGAGAAAGGAACGTTGAGTGTTCATTTCATTTGAGGGAATCGAAGGGTGTGGGAAGACAACGCAGGTCCATCGCCTGTCCTGTCGGCTCGAAGGTCTCGGCATTCCCGTGCTTAGCACACGGGAGCCCGGCGGCACATCCGTTGGCCGAGAGATCCGCGCCATCCTTTTAGATGCCCGGAATCAGCACCTGTCTCCTCTTGCCGAACTCTTTCTCTATGCGGCTGATCGATCGCAGCATATGGATGAAGTGGTCCGACCTGCACTCGCAAAAGGAAAATGGGTCCTGTGCGATCGATTTTTTGATGCCACTACGGTCTACCAGGGGTATTCCAGAGGCCTGGATATGCGCTTGATTCGCCTGCTCAATGAGACGGCGACCGGAGGACTCCTTCCGGACATCACTTTCCTCCTGGACTGCCCTGTGGACATAGGACTGAGGAGGGCTATTCATCGAAACAAGGAACAGGATATGGAAGGCCAGGATCGCTTCGAGCAGGAACGAAAACAGTTTCATGAATCCGTCAGAGAAGGGTATCTCAGGCTCTCGGTCAAGGAAAAAGATCGCTTCATCGTGATCGATGCGACCCTTGAGGAAAAGGAGATGGACGCGGTCATTTACGCGCACATCCGGCCTTTGTTAGGGCCGGCAAAGAAATAAACGGAGAAAAGCATGCGGTTCTCAGACATCCTCGGGCAGGAAAGGGCCTGGCATTTCTTGAAGCAGGTCATGGCAACGAAGAAGATGCCCCACGCCTATCTCTTTACCGGCATTCCAGGGATAGGGAAAAAGACTGCCGCACAGGCGTTGGCCCTGGCACTGAACTGTGTTTCCCCGCAACAGGGTGACGCGTGTGGTTCATGTGCATCCTGTAGAAAGATTCTGAGCGGCAATGCACCGGATTTTCGATTCATACAGCCGGATGGCAACAAGATAAAAATCGATCAAATAAGGGAACTGAACCGGGAACTCTCGTTTGCTCCTTTGTCCGCCCGGTATAGGGTTTTTGTCATTTGCCGATCTGAGGTGATGACTCCGGAGGCGGCCAATGCCTTTTTAAAGACCCTTGAAGAGCCTCCGCCGGGCAACATCTTCGTACTGACCGCCTCTGAGCCCCTCGACCTGCTGCCGACCGTTGTTTCCCGGTGTCAGGCAGTTTCTTTCCAGCCCTTGCCCAGGACTGTTGTGGCAGGCTGGATTGGAGAGAAAAAGGGTCTTTCTGAAAGTGATGCGGATATTATTGCCGGGCTTTCAGGCGGCAGCCTGGGCCGGGCACTGAACATGGCGGAGAGTGAGTTCCTGGAGACGAGGGGAAAGTGGCTTGCCAGGATTGCGAAACTGCCGACCTTTCCAAGGGAAAAAGCCCTGGGAGCGGCTTTTAAGTGGGCGGAAGAGCTCAAGATATCGGATGTCCGGAGCGAGCCGGAGAAGAGATCCGGACCTTCAGTGGTATTGGATATCTGGAAAAGCTGGTACAGGGATTTGTTGGTGTCAAAGGCGGAAGAGCAGGAGCATGCCCTGATGAACAGCGATTTTTCAGAAAACTTGAAAAAAATGTCCAAGAGTTTTACTATAAAAAATTTGGGATGGAGTTTCCATCTCATTGACCGCGCGCAGGTGGATCTTTTGGAAAACAGAAATAGCGCCCTGGTATTGGAACATCTCGTGTTGCGATTGAGGGAACTTGCCGGATCAGGACCCGGATAGGTTCTCCCGATCCGGCATTTATAAGAGTGTCAGCTCAGGGAGGGAGTCTTTTCTGGAGTGACTGGTGAAAAGACCAGCCCGGAAACCTCGGAACGGAAGAAATGGCTCCTTCCCTGAGTCCCCTCGAGGGGCTCCCTGATGTTTCCCGCTCTGCGGGAGGAGGCTCACTCTGAACATTACCCTGACAGGAACGGTTCACGATAGGCGTGATCCTGGAGACAGTATATGAGCAAAATCGTAGGCGTGCAATTCAAGGAGGGCGGCAAGGTCTATGATTTTGATGCCGGGCATTTTGTCCTCAAAGAAGGGGACAAGGTCATGGTAATCACCGAGGAAGGACCTGCCGTTGGATGTGTTCGCGTCGAGCCGCATAATCCGGGCCCCGATTTGCCTCTCAGACCGCTGAAAAAGGTCTTCAGGCTTGCAACTGATGACGAAATCAAAAAGTATGAAGAAGGGAGCAAGCTTGAAGAGAGTATCTATAAGTACTGTGTGCAAAGGATAAAGGAGAGATCCTTGCCCATGTGCCTTGTGGGGGTGGAAAGGCGCTTTGACGGGAGCAAGATCCTGGTCTTTTTCACCGCAGACAGCAGGGTCGATTTCAGAGAGCTCGTGAAGGATCTTGTGCGCAAATTCCGTACAAGAATAGAAATGCGGCAGATAGGGGTGAGGCACCAGGCAAAAATGGTAGGGGGATTGGGGACCTGCGGCAGGCCTCTCTGTTGTGCCTCTATTCTCAACACTTTTGGTACGGTAACCATAAAGATGGCGAAGGAGCAAAATCTCTCCCTGAACCCGGGGAAGATTTCAGGCATGTGCGGCAGGCTCATGTGCTGCCTGACCTTTGAGCACGAATACTATGAGAAAATCAAGAAGAACCTCCCCAAGATCGGGAAGCGGGTCAAGACGGAATTCGGAGAGGGAAAGGTCATCCGCCAGAACATACTCAAAGAAACCCTGACGGTTGTCCTGGATTCCGGAGAAGAAAAGGAAATAGGCTTTGGAGATCTTGGAGCGGAGCGTCTCTTCAAGAAGAAGGGTTCGCCTCCCAAGAAATCCGAGGGAAAAGGGGCCGACTGAATCTGAGGATGTGAGAAGGGAATTACCAGTGACCGAGAAGTTTTATGTTACCACTCCTATCTACTATGTGAATGCGGAACCTCATATCGGCCATGCCTATACAACAATCGTAGCTGATGTGTTGAACCGTTTTTATGAACTATGCGGCGCAGAGACTTATTTCCTTACCGGTACCGATGAGCACGGAGATAAGATCGTTGCGGCCGCTGAAAAGGCCGGAGAGACGCCAAGGCAGTATGTAGATCGAATCAGCCGGCTTTTCAGGGACCTCTGGCCGAAGCTGCGCATCAGCAACAATGATTTCATCAGGACCACTCATCCCCATCACCAGCAAGTCGTGCAATTGATCCTCAATAAGGTGAAGGCAAACGGTGATATCTATTTCAGCGAGTATGAGGGCCTCTATTGCTTTGGGTGCGAACGGTTTTACACTGAACGGGAGCTCGTGGACGGCAAGTGCCCTGACCACCAGACAGAGCCCACAAGCATTAAAGAGGCAAATTATTTCTTCAGGATGAGCCGGTATCAGGAGTGGCTGATACACCATATACGGGAACATCCTGACTTCATACGCCCGGAGCGGTACAGGAACGAAGTCCTTTCTTTCCTCAGGGATCCCCTGGAAGATTTGTGTATCTCGAGGCCGAAAAGTCGCCTGACCTGGGGCATTCCTCTCCCTTTTGACGACAACTTTGTGACCTACGTGTGGTTTGATGCCCTTATCAACTATGTTTCCGCCCTGGGATACCCCGAGGGAGAGCTTTTCGGAAACTTCTGGCCTGTCGCCCAGCACATCATCGCCAAAGACATTCTGAAGCCCCACGGCATCTACTGGCCCTGTATGTTGAAGTCAGCCGGCATTGATCCCTATCAACACCTCAATGTCCATGGATACTGGCAAATAAAAGAGGGAAAGATGTCCAAGAGTCTGGGGAATGTGGTAAACCCCCTTGACCTGGTGGACATTTACGCGCTGGATGCCTTCAGGTACTTCCTGCTCCGTGATATGGTTTTCGGGCTGGATTCAGAGTTCAGTGAAGAGGCCCTCGTAAATCGAATCAATGCGGATCTGGCCAATGACCTGGGAAACCTGGTGAGCCGCAGCGTTACCATGGCCCTCAAGTATTTCAAAGGGAAACTCCCGGAGCCCGGCCCGGCCACTGAGCAGGACGACCGTTTGAAGGGAAGGGCCATCACGGCCGTCGATACATACAAGACCGTGATGCGCGAACTGGGATTCCACAAGGCCTTGAGGGAGACCTGGGAGGTTATCGGTGATGTGAACAGGTACATCGATACCATGGCTCCGTGGGTCCTGGCAAAGTCGGATCGGGATAGGCTCGGGACGGTCATGTTCCACATATTTGAGGTCCTGAAGATCGTTTCTGTTCTGATCTGGCCCTTCATGCCGGAATCCGCTGAGAAGATCCGTGACCAGATCGGGCTTGAATCAAAGGGTGGACCAATCGGCCTGGAGCAGGTCCGTAATTGGGGCAGCCTCCCCACGGTTCGTCCGGTGAGCAATGCGCCGGCACTTTTTCCCAGGATAGAGACGAAGACACATGCGAGAGGAGCCGTAAAAATGGAATCACCCGAGACAACCGAATCACAGCCCGAGATCATAGACTTCGAGACGTTCCAGAGAATGGATCTCCGTGTCGGGACTGTCAGGAAAGCGGAATCGATCCCCAAGTCCAGCAAACTCGTCAAGCTGACTGTGGATATAGGGGAAGAGCGGACCGTCGTAGCCGGAATAGCCAAACACTATGCACCGGAAGAACTGGAGGGCAAGCAGGTTATCATCGTGGCCAACCTGAAGCCCGTAAAGCTGATGGGCGTGGAATCCCGTGGAATGGTCCTGGCCGCGGAAGATGATTCGGGTGTCCACGTCCTCATGCCTGATGCCGCCACCCTGCCTGGAAGCAAAGTGAGATAATGAAGTGCGCAACCCTTAATGCAAATTCCATCCGCGTCCGTCTGCCCATTATCCTGGATTGGCTGAAGCGAGAGCAGCCGGATGTACTCTGTATTCAGGAAACCAAAGTCCAGGACAGGGATTTTCCAGACACGGCTTTCCAGGCCGCCGGGTACTTTGTCGTACATAAAGGTGAGAAATCATACAACGGCATAGCCATCGTCAGCAAGGAGCCGGTGGTCGAGGTACAGGACAGCCTGACCGGAGAGTCTGGAGAGCAGGCCCGTTTTATCCGATGCAGGATTGGAGATATCCCGGTCATCAACGTGTATGTGCCCCAGGGTTTTGCCGTCGACTCTGAGAAATTTGCCTACAAGCTCCGATGGCTCGAAGAGCTTCTGGAGCATCTTCAGGCGTCCTGCAGCCCGGATCAGCCCCTCCTCGTGACCGGCGATTTCAACGTGGCCCTTGAAGCAAAGGATGTGTATGATCCCGAAGGCCTCAGAGGGGAAGTGGGATTTCACCCTGATGAACAGGCGGCGATGCGCCGGCTCTTCGACTGGGGCCTGGTTGATGTTCTCAGGAAGCACCATCCCGAAGGAGGGCTGTTCACTTTCTGGGACTACCGCATTCCCAATGCCCTCAAGCGCAAGATGGGCTGGCGGATCGATTACATCCTGGCTACGCCGCCCTTGGCCGACGCCTCCACGGTTGCCTGGATCGATGTAGGCGCGAGGGCGCTCTCCAAACCCTCCGATCATACCTTCCTGGTTGCTGAATTCGCACTCCCCTGACAAGCCTGCCCTCTACTACGGATCCCCGGCCTTACTCACTGCTTCCAGCGCCTCTTGGGGAACAGTCTGTGCGTGAAATCAAAAAGGTCAGATGGTGCTTGAAGGGCAGATAAGGGCCACAGGACACCCTGCGTGGTCCGGCTTTCGGGCCTTGCAGATCGCTCTCCCGTGGTAGATGAGGATATCTGAAAACCGGCGCCAGCGTTCTTCAGGAAGGAGCTTCTCCAAATCCTTCTCGATCTTATCAGGGTCTTTGTTGTCTGTGAGGCCAAGTCTCTGGGAAAGCCTCTTGACATGGGTATCCACAACAACTCCCGGGATGCCGAAGACGGCTCCCAGGACGCAATTTGCGGTCTTTCTCCCCACGCCCGGGAGCTTGAGCAGTTCCTCCATGGTGGAAGGGACCTCCCCTCCATAGAGGTCGATAATACCTTTTGAGCAACCCTTGATTGACTTCGCCTTGTTCCTGAAAAAGCCGGTCGGCCTGATATCGGCTTCGAGCTCAGGAATCGGTGCCTTCATATAGTCCTGAGGGGTACGATATTTCCGGAAAAGGGTCTTCGTAACCTGGTTGACCTGCCTGTCGGTGCACTGTGCGGAAAGGATAGTTGAAATAAGGAGCTGGAAAGGGGTCCGGTATTCGAGCGCCGTCTTTTCCCGTGTATACAGGGGATCGAGGATTTCATAAACCTTCATGCCGCGTTCCCTTCGTTTTACCAATACGCCCATTTCAGATGCTCCTTTTCCAGGATCTTTGAGAACTCTTTGTTGAAGACTTTGGATATTAGGTGAGCAAGCTGTGAAAAGTCAAGCTTCCAGCCCCTGATCATCAGCAAGGCATTAGATGCAAGACGCCGAGGAGCGACGACTGAGGCGTATGCAATAATACGCCGCAAGGAGGAGAGACCGAAGGCAACGCAGCAGATGATGCCTTGCTGGTGATCAGGGCACTTGGTTTCCTGTTGACACGATGCGCTTTTGAGCTATCATAAAACCATGTGCCCTTTCACCAAGAAGTCCGGAACCGGCAAGATACTTTTAATCCTGGTGGTTTTTTGGTTCCTGTTGTGCGTGACGGCAACGGCCGGCGACTTGGTCGCTACTGAACCGCCCCATGGAGGGACAATAATGGAGCAAAAGGCGATGAAAAAAGACAGGCTCACTGAAGATCAGGGCAAATTTCTCCTCAAAGTGGCCCGCCAGACAATCGAACAGGAACTCTTTGCACGGAAAGGGGAGGCGGTAGGCAGGAAAGACCTGGCCGGCATTTTTCACACGAGACGGGGCACTTTTGTGACACTGACGGAAAAGGGAAACCTGCGTGGATGCATCGGGCATATCATACCCCAGGAGACATTGATCGAGGGTGTTCGAGAAAATGCCATCAATGCGGCCTTCAGGGACCCACGTTTTGGTCCGCTCAGAGCGGAGGAGTGGCAGGATGTCAAGATCGAGGTGAGCATCCTCACTGATCCAAGACCCCTTTCTTATACTGATGCCCAGAACCTTTTGAACAAGGTGCGCCCGGGAATTGACGGGCTGATTATCAAGAAGGGATACTATCAGGCCACGTTCCTCCCGCAGGTGTGGGAACAGCTGCCGGATCGAAAAGAGTTTCTGACCCACCTCTGCTACAAAGCGGGTCTGGATGGGGACGCGTGGAAGAAGGGCGATTTAGAAGTATCGACCTACCAGGTACAGGCATTCGAGGAATAGACGGAATGTGACCCAAAAACGCCTTATCGTTTGGTCCATCATCGGGACGGGCGTTTCATCAGTGAGCACCCAGCTCTTGGTCATCCGCGAATTCCTTTCCCGGTTTCACGGGAATGAAATCACCATTTCCCTTACCCTCTTTTGCTGGTTGGCTCTCACGGCGCTTGGGAGCTTTGCGGCCAAGCTCCCAAAGCGGTCCTCCGTGTCCGGCCTTTCCCTTCTCATACTTGCCGCTGCCCTGGCTCCACTTCCCGAGATCCTGCTGATAAGGATGGCCGGGGCGTGGTTCATTCCCCACGGCACTTCACCAGGATTTTATCCCATCTTTTTCCATATCCTGCTCACTACGACACTCTATTGTTTCCTGTTGGGTTTCATCCTCCCCTATGCACTGAGAGTCATTCAGGAGGAAGATCCTGCCTTCACGAGCGGAGCCCTTTATCTTGCTGATAACATCGGGGACGTCTGCGGAGGAGCCCTTTTCAGCTTTATTCTTGTTTACTGGTTTACCCCGTTTCAGTGCCTGGCCATTGCCTCCTCTCTCCTTGTCCTCGTGGGCATCGGCCTGTGGGTCCGGAAGGCACAATACGCTGTCCTCCTTGCGGCCCTGCCGCTTGTATTCGTGTTCTATTACGGCGCACTCAATCGCGGTTTCGAGATTGCGACCCTTACGCCGCAATACGGCAAGATTGTCCGATACATCGAATCGCCCTACGGGAGGATAGTGGTCTCCGAGGAGGGCCCACAGCACACCTTCTGGCAATCGGGATCCCCTGTTCTTTCTGCTCTCAATGTGGCGCAGAGCGAAGAGAAGGTCCATTATCCCCTGTGCCAGCTGGAATGTGTGGAAAACGTACTCCTTGTTTCAGGCGGCCTGGGTGAAACCCTGAAAGAGATCCGGAAGTATCATCCTCACCATGTGGATTATGTGGAACTTGATCCATCCCTGATCACGGCGGCAAAGGAATTCGACGGCCTGAAAGGAGGACAAGCGCTCAGCATCATCAACACGGACGCGAGACGTTTCATCCGGAGATCGGAAAGGCGTTATGATGCCGTGATCCTGGATCTTCCCGATCCGGATACGTTCCAGACAAGCCGCTTCTATACCAGCGAATTCTTTTCTCTGGTGAAGGGGACCCTGTCGAAAAGGGGAGTGATGTCTTTGAGTCTGGCCTATGGAGAAAATTACATCAGCAACCTCAGGAGAAAAAAGCTCGCAACCGTCTACAGGACCGTCAAAACGCATTTCAAACACGTTCTCGCGATTCCCGGTGAAGAGGCCTATCTCATCTGCAGTGACGGAGAACTCCACCCCGATATCCCGGCAAGATTGAGGCTGAAAGGGATCTCCACCAGGTACATCGAGGGATTCTATCAGGGAAACGTGACACCGGACCGGGTGGAACAGCTGGAACGCGCACTGGAAGGGCAGGGACCCATAAATAGTGATTTTCAGCCGAGGCTCATGGGGCTCGTTTTTCGTGAATGGTTTTCAAAATACGGCACCAGTTCGCTCTCCTTTTTTCTGGGCCTTTTGGGTGTCGTGACTGTCTACCTCCTGTTCATCAGAAGGGAAGAGTACACGTTATTCACCACCGGTGTTACGTCTATGGGCGTAGAGATGCTGGTTATTTTTTCGTTTCAGGTCATCTACGGGTATATTTATCTGGAAATCGGCGTGATTGTCACCGCTTTCCTGATGGGACTTCTGCCGGGTGTCATGCTGGGGAAGAAGACGAAGAAATGTGAACGGAGGAATCTGCTCTTTTCCGACGTAGGCATTTTGGCCTTTTTGCTCCTTTTTCTTGGCTGGGTTGCCCTTCTCAAGACCGAACTGTCCCCCGTATTCTTTATCCTCTACAGTTTCCTGTTTTCCGCCCTGTGCGGGTACCAATTTCCCGTGGCCGCACGGATCCTTGGGGAGGAAAACAGTCCTGCCGCGGGATGCCTGGCAGCGGACTTGGCAGGTGCGGCTGTCGGCACCCTGGTCACGGGTGCTCTGCTGATACCCCTGTTCGGAATTGGGAGTGCGACCATGTTTTTGATTTTCACGAAGGGTTCGAGTTTCGTTCTTTCACTGAAAGAAAACCGGAAGACCTCATGACAGATAATCGTATTGAGGATGTTCATCGGATCTTTCGGAAGAGCTCCGCTCAGGAAATCCTTGAGCGGAATGCCCGGAAGGTCTATGATAATTGCCGGTGCAAGGAGATGGTCAGGGATTATGGCTCGAGAAATGACCAGGAAACAATTTTTCCGGACCCTGGGCCTTGGCTCGGCGGGTCTGCTCTGCCCTTCTGCGAGCTTCGGTTTTTTTGAGAGCGGGGGGAACCCTGCCAAGAGTATTCAGGGCCAGGTCTTCAGGAAGGATGCCCCTTCAAGGCCGTGGAAATGGGCCATAGAAGGGTTCCACTATGCTTCAAACGGGAAGGATGTCCAGTGCCAGATCTGCCCGAACAGGTGCTACCTGGAGCCGGGGGACAGGAGTGTCTGCCGCTCCAAGGTGAATATCGGGGGAAAGCTGTACTCTCTTACCTATGGAAATCCGTGTGCGGTCCACGTGGATCCCATTGAAAAGAAGCCGCTGTACCATTTTTATCCTTCCTCCTGGATCTTTTCTATCGCCGCGACAGGGTGCAACTTCAGGTGTCTTAATTGCCAGAACTGGGAGATTTCCCAGAAGAGGCCCGAGGATGTCGAGAACGTGGAGCTGTTTCCGGAACAGGTGGTGAAAGAGGCCCTGAAGAGGAAATTGCCGTCCATAGCCTATACCTACTCGGAAGCAATTACCTTCTATGAATACATGTTTGACACAGCCAAGGCGGCAAGTGGTGCAGGCCTCAGGAATGTGCTCATTACCAACGGGTACATCAATGAAGAACCCTTAAAGCTGCTTGCCCGATACCTGAACGGCGCCAACATCAACCTGAAATCTTTTGAAGACCGTATCTACCGGTGCCTGAACGGGGGGACCCTCAGGCCCGTCCTTGAAACCTTCAAGACCCTTCACCGGGAAGGGGTGTGGTTCGAGATGACAACCCTTGTCGTGCCCACCTACGTGGATGATCCCGCGATGATACGTCGGATGTGCAAGTGGATCGTGCAGGAGCTGGGCCCGGATTATCCCCTTCACTTCCTGAGGTTTTTTCCGCGCTACAGGCTCACCCGCCTGCCGCCCACCCCGGTCGCAACCCTCGAAAAATTGAGGGATATCGCGCTGGAGGAGGGAATCCGCTATGTCTATATCGATAATGTCCCGGGCCACAAAGCGATGAACACCTACTGCCACCAATGCCGTCAACTCCTTGTGGAGCGGAAAGGCTTTCTCATCCCGCAGAACAACATTAGGAATGGTAAATGCCGGTTCTGCGGGGCCGTCATTCCCGGACGATGGACCTAGTTTCCATCCATAAATGGCTATTTTTCACAATCTCTGCGTCAATCTGCGGGATCACTTGTGCGGCGTACTATTACAGTACGCCTCAGCGTAATCCATTGATTTCATTTATCTTATAAAAAATATCTCATTTCTGGATTGGAAACTCGCTCGTGCCCGAATTCAATTGTGGATGGGCACGAGCCAATCTGAATTTTTCGCCGATGATCTGGCGTAAGTGCGGATAACCCCTACCTGCCTCTTGGTGCTTCAAAAATGACCGCCCCGGAGCCTCGGAACGGAAGAAAAGGCTTCCCTCCTGAGCTCCCCGCGGAACGCCCGATCCTTCTGCTCTACGGCAGGAGAATCACATTTCCGGATCTTTTCTTAGGGGCCTGGCATAATTCTTGAAATGCTATTCCCCCTCAGTGAAATGCCAAGAAGGGAACAGCACGGAAGGGAAAGGAATGAAGCAAAGGAATCTGCTCCTCGTTGTTGACGATAATCCTGTCAACATCAAACTGGTACGGTCTATCCTGGAAAAAGAGGGGTACGGGACGCTGAGCGCAATGGATGGACCGTCGGCCATTGCAGCTGTGAAAACGGAGAAGCCGGATCTTGTTCTCATGGATATCTTCATGGGTAAAATGAGCGGTCTTGAAGCTTGCCGGGCTATCAAGAGAGAGAAGGATCTGAGAGACGTCCCCGTCATCTTTGTGACGGGCAATACCGACGACGCCGTTCTGCAAAAAGCCTTCGAATCCGGGGGGACCGATTACGTCCGGAAACCGATCAACAGGGCGGAGCTTCTGGCGAGGATAAAGTCCGTATTGACCCAGAAGAAGCTGGTGGAGAGGCTTGTGGAGCAGGAAAAGCTCCGGGGAGTGCTCGAGATGGCCGGCGCCGTCTGCCACGAGATGAATCAACCGCTGCAGGCCGTTACCTGGGCCACTGAGTTGCTCTTGAAGGAAGTGGCCCCAGAGGGCTGTCTCTATCCTGCAGCCCTGGACATCATTCGCAACATCGAAAAGATCGGCGAGATAACCCGAAAGCTGCAGGGCATCACCCGATACGAGACGATGACGTATATCGGAGACACCAGGATCATCGATATCGAGCGCGCCTCCGGAATCGGATAAGGAGCAGATTTCGTACGCCTTCCCGTGCAATTAGGTGGCGTTTGTATAGGCCCGGGGGATGATGCTCTTTCCCCGTTCATTCGCCATTTGCATCATGGCATCGCGGCCCGTTCGCGGCGGTTCCCTGCGGTCTGCGCCGGCCTTTGGCTGGAGACTCAGGGCGCCGGTGGTACAGGTGGTAACGCAGAGGCCGCAGCCGATGCACCGGTCCAGATCGACGTTGGCCACCCCGTCTTCTCCAACAGTAATGGCGTCCATCTGGCAGCGGTCAAGACAGGTCTCGCATCCTGCGCAAAGCTCGGAATCGACCACGGCAAAATAATTCGACACGGTCATTTCCGCCGGTTTGGGGTGTTTTTTGAGGGCGCGGAGGATCCCGCAGCAATCACCGCAGCAATTGCAGAGCCCCCCGGGATTTTGCGCGTTATAGGGTTGGGGGACCAGCCCTGCTTCCTCGCAGCGGTCGAGGATCCCCAGTGCCTCCTCCTGATCGATCCATCGTCCCATCTCATGATCCACGTAGTATTGGGCATGGGAACCGAACATGAAGCAGGTCTCCAGAGGCTTCTCACACCCTTCGCCAATAAGGTGCTTTTGGGTCCGGCAGATGCAGTCGGCCACTGCGATGCTGCTTTTTCCTTTTATTATTTCACGCACGTCTTCATAAGGGACGACGGGCCATGAAACCTGAACAGCGCGATTGACCGGGATCGTGCGCATGGGCACTGTTCTCCTGGACATCTCCTCGCCGAAGGCCTCCTCGAGGTACCGGTCCACCATGGCCGCAAGTTCCTTATCCAGGCTCTTGAGCTGAAATTCAAAGAAACCCACCACAAATGGGACTGCTGCGTACTTGACCAGGCCCTCTTTTTTCACGCGGAATATGATGCCTTTTTTGGCCATGCTTTCAAGAAGCTGAGCGACATCCTCAGGGTCCTGGTTAATCCGCTGAGCCACAGCCTCGGGAGTCTCAAGCAGCAGGCTGAGGTTCAGGTACATGCGGGCATCTTCTTCGGTGAACAGCTTCCGGAGAATTTTCATCTCCACACCGGATGGTGTTTTGGGAAATCCTACTGAATACTGGTCCACTTGCGCTCGAAGCAGTTCATAGATATTTTCCGACATAGTATTGCATCCTCCAAGAGGAAACGGATCCTTCCTGCTCTGCAGGAAGAGAATTGATATCATAAGGCTTATTCATTATAAACTCCATAGGAATTTTTTGGGATGGGCACGAGCTACTGCGCGGTTCGGGCGGACTCACCGGAGCTCATCTCCAGATCATCATAGGCAGCTATGGCCTCACTCCCGGTATTGTCCGAGTCAGACATCAGCCCGATAAGCTGCACCTTTTCGAGTTTCTTCCCCCAGTATTTTTCGTAATCGGAAAGGACGTTCACGTTTTCCTGGACCCATGTGTCCAGGGGAGAATGTCTGTTTTCCAATACGACGATTTTCGTGTCCGAGGAATAGGGGCTCTCGGTCCGGTATTCTTTCGGGAGTTCGCTGGCGCTCCACACGTATTTCAACGCCTTGGGTTTCCACATCTTCCAGGTGGGAAAAACCACGTAGACAGCCGCCGCGCTGTCCCCGGTTTTCTTATATCTCTCATCACCGCCTTTACAGAGTTTGATTACTTTCCAGCGCCATTTCAGAACAGGATATTTCGTGAGATCGATTTCCACCTTCTTGCCGATCTGCACGGCATCGCCCTTTGAATCGGCAGAGAGATAGGCGTTTGTTCCCTCGGCGCTGACCTTGTAGATCTTTTTGGCCTTTTCGGCCTCCGCATCGTTCCTTCCCTGCCATCCCATCGGAAGACTCCCCTTGTCGGCAGGATCGAACCTGTCGATGACGAGGATATCCGAGGCAGATACCAGGCTCACAAAAGAGATAAATATAAGGAAAAAGGGCCAGGCTTTCCGAAACATTTCTCTTCTCCTTTCTCTTCGTTCGGCTATACCCTCTCTTTGAATTCTTCCCCGAGCAGGCCTTCGGGACGTACAAGCAGCACGAGAATAATGATGATGAAGGCCAGGGTATTTTTGAAGGCGACCGAGATAAATCCGCCGGCAAGGCTCTCCGCGACTCCGAGAATCAGTCCTCCCACAATTGCGCCGGGGAGACTGTTCAGTCCTCCGAGGATGGCCGCCGCAAAACCCTTCAGGAAGGGCTCCAGCATAAAGAACGGATCCAGAAGCAGGGCGGGCGCGAGGAAGAGCCCGCCCAGCACCCCCAGGAGTGCTGCGAGACCCCAGCTGAGGGCAAGAATCTTCCGTGTGGGAATGCCCAGGGTCTGCGCACCAGGAAGGTTTTCGGAAGTGGCCCGCATGGCAAGCCCGATTCGGGTCTTCTGGACCAGAAAGTAGAAAAGGAGGGATGCGAGCAGGCTGATACAGAGGGTCCCCAGTCCCAGTTGACTGATGACCACGCCGCCGCCCAAATTGTAAATCTTTGTATCTGAGAGAGGGAAGGGAAAGGACTGGGGTGTCGTGCCCCCAAAATAGGCTATGAGTCCTTCAAGGATTAAGCCGAATCCGAGAGTGAGGATTATCTGTCCAAGCTGGGTCGCCTCGCGTCTTTGCGCTGGAATGAGGACGCAAAAATAGAAGAGCATGGCGATGGCGGCGCCGAAGAGCAGAGCCAGCAGGAATGAGAGCGTAAAATGAAAATTGAGCCCAAGGAGGGTGAACGCGAAAAAGGTCCCGGCGGTGGCCATGTCCCCGTGGGCAAAATTCAGGATGCGCGTTGAGCGGTAAATCAATGCCAGGCCCAGGGCAACCAACGCATATATGCTGCCCGTGGAGAGTCCTGAAATAACATATTGCAGGAATTGCGCCATCTGATACTCCTTCATTTCTTTTACCGGAAAGGCCAGTTCCGAAAATAGAGCCTCATCTTGAACCATCGTCCGTAGAGGCCGAGGGGTTCGAAGATAAGGACAAGCAAAATGGTCGCCCCGTAGACGACCGGTACTAATTCCTTATAGGCATTGAAAACCTGCGGCACCAGGATGACAAACGCGGCGCCCATGATGGAGCCCTCCACCGAAGCCAATCCCCCGATAATGACGGCCACAAAGAGATTAATGGACTCCATGAACGTGAACATATTGGGCTCCACGTAACCCATGAAAAGCCCGTAGAGGCCTCCCTGGACCCCCGTGTAAAAGGAACTGATGGCAAAAGAGAGGAGCTTGTATCGCGTCAGGTTGACCCCGATTACTTCAGCGGCGATGTCGTTGTCCCTTATGGCTATGAAGGCCCGGCCCATGTAGGAAGAGACGATATTGTAGGTGAGCAGCGTGAAGACGAGCGCTATGGCAAAATTTAAATAGTAGTTGAAGTTTATGGAACTGAGACCCCAGAGGGGAGACATCTTGTGGATGATGAGTCCCATGCGCCCGCCCGAAAGGACCTCTGAATTCACAAAGACCTGGTACACGGCAATGCCGAATCCCATGGTGGCAATTGCCAGGTAAGGACCTTTCAGGCGGAGAGAGGGAAATCCCACCACGATGCCGAAAAGCCCTGCCGCGACGCCTGCCACAATCAGGCCCAGGGGCCAGGGGACCCCCAACCGGCTCATGTGACCGAAGGCGAACGCGCCGATTGCCAGAAAACCCGCCTGGCCGAAGGATATCTGGCCGGTATAGCCGATAAGGAGGTTCTGTCCCTCAACCCCAATGGTGTAGATGGCGATAATGGTTACCACATAGATGATGTGTTCCGGGGCGAACAGGGGAAGCAGGATGAGGAACAGCACAAAAGCCGCCACCCAGACACGTGTCCAGAATTTTCGAATGAGCTGCAGTTCCTCGCGGTAGCTTTCGATCAAATCCATCGGGCATTATCTCCTATACATAAAGCCGGTCGATGAGATCCTTGTATCGCTTTTCCAGGAAGCGCCGTTTCACCTTCTTGGTTGGGGTCACGTCCCCGTCTTCTTCATAAAATCGCCTGGGGAGCAGGGCGAATTTCTTGATTGTCTCCACCCGTGCAAGGGTTTTGTTGATCTTGCCCACTTCCCCTTCAATGAGTTTCCTGATTTCCTTGTTCTGGGTAAGGTCGGCAAAAGTGGTAAAGGGTATCCGGTTGTCCTGCGCATACTTGGTGACATTGTCCTCGTCTATGAGAATCAGCGAGACGAGGTACCTGCGCCCATCGCCGATGACCACGGCATCCTGAATATAGGGGCTGAATTTCAATTTGTTCTCGATGAAGGCGGGCGTGATATTCTTTCCGCCGGCAGTAATGATGATATCTTTTTTGCGATCCAGAATTTTTATGAAGCCGTCATCAATTTCGCCCACGTCTCCGGTGTGCAGCCACCCGTCTTTCAGTGTCTCCGCGGACAATTCCGGGGACTTGAAATATCCCTTGAAGACCCCCGGCCCCCTGGCCAGGATTTCCCCGTCTTCCGCGATGCGGACCTCCACACCGGGAAGAGCTTCTCCCACGTATCCCCACCGGGGCCTATCGATGCGCTGGACCGCAATGACCCCCGTGGATTCCGTCTGTCCATACCCTTCTCTCAGGGGAACGCCCAGTGCATTGAAGTACTGGAAGAGTTCAGGAGAGGCGGGTGCGGCGCCGCACACGGCCCAGCGAACCCGCTCCAGACCCACCTGGCGTTTCAGATGATAGAGAACCAGCCAGTAGAGAGGCCAGTAGAGAAGGCTCCAGAGAAAACGCTTTCCGGTCTTCTTCCGGGTTCGGACATATTTGAGCCCGATCCGGATTGCCGCGCGGTAAGAGGTGCGTTTTACGATGGTCGAGTCGGACATCCTGATTTCAATCATGGATGCGAATTTTTCCCAGATCCTGGGGACACTGCAGAAGACCGTAGGGGAGACCTCCCGTAAATTCATGGGCAGCGTATCGAGACTCTCCACAAAATTAACGGTCCCGCCTCCCCTGACCGCGAGGAAGACGGAGATGAGATTCTCGTAAATGTGCGCCAGGGGAAGGTATGAGAGCATCTCGTCGGTTTCGTACATGGGAGAGGCCTCCATGAAGGATTCGCTGATGCTGATGATATTGCGGTGCGTCAGCATGGCGCCCTTCGGCCTTCCCGTGGTTCCGGATGTGTAGATCATCATGGCCGTGTCTTCAGGATCGATTGCCGCCATTCGTTCGGACACGCATGTCGGATGTTCCTGGAGGAAGGCCCTTCCCTTTTCACCAAATTCGTCAAAAAACATCATGGAGGAGTGGGAGAAACCCCAGAGTCCTTTCGGATCCCAGACCACAATTTTTATCAGGTCAAGCTCTGAAATAATCTGCAGGGCCTTGTCCACCTGTTCCTCGTTTTCCACAAACAGGATCCTGGATTCAGAATGCCCGACCACATAGGCCACTTCTTCAGGAGCGGAGGTGGAATAGATGCCGCAGGTAACGAACCCTGCCGACATGGCGGCCAGATGGCAGATGAGCCACTCGGGGCGATTATCTCCCAGGATGGCGACCCGGTCTCCCCGTTCAAGCCCAAGAGAAATCAATCCCGCCGCAACAATGCGGACCTGGTCCCCGTACTCTTGCCAGGAGATCCGGTTCCAGATCCCATATTCCTTTCTTCGCAGACCGACGCGATTTTTCTGGGCCTCCACCTGCTGGAAGAACAGGGTGGGGAAATTTGCCGGGGCGGTTCCCACTACCAGGTCCTCCTTTTTTTGTAAAGCCGCCACCCTTTGGGTGACATGTCTTGTCCTCCGAGACCCAGGTAGAGTTCCTGCACATCCTCGTTTTCCTGGAGCTCTTTGGAGGTCCCTTCCAGCACGATTCTTCCGGATTCCATGATGTAGCCGAAATCCGCGATGCCGAGCGCCATCCTGGCATTCTGTTCCACCAGGAGGATGGTGGTTCCCGCACTGCTGATCTGGGAGAGGGCATCATAGACCTGACGGGCCACCTTGGGGGCCAGTCCCAGGGAAGGCTCGTCCAGCATAAGGAGTCTCGGCCTGCGGAGCATAGCCCTGCCCATGGCCAGCATCTGCTGCTCTCCACCTGACAGGGTTTCCGACTGCTGGTCCGCCCGTGCCCTGAGAATGGGGAAGAGATCCAGCACGTATTCAAGATCCCCTTTCACTTCTCTGCCTTTTCTCCCCCAGCACCCAAGCTCGAGGTTCTCTTTTACCGTGAGTTCCCTGAAAAGTCCTCTATCTTCCGGCACGTAAACGATGCCCAGCCGGGCGATTTTTTCCGGCGCCAGCCGCTGTATGCGGTTGCCGGCAAATTCAATGGTACCCTTTTTCGGCTGGTCTTTTAAAAGTCCTGCGATGGTCTTGAGCAATGTGGTCTTTCCCGCACCGTTCGGACCCAGAACGGCGAAGATCTCCTTTTCCTTCACCTGGAGGGAGAGACCGTGGAGCGCATAGATGCGGTCATAATACAGGGTTTCGATGCTTGCAATCTCGAGTAATGGCGTCATTCTGCTCCCAGGTACGACTGGATCACGGCCGGGGTCCGCTGCACTTCCTCGGGCGTCCCCTGGGCGATCTTTTTTCCATAGTCCATGGCGATCATCCGATCCGCAAGTTTTGAGGCAATCCTGAGATCATGTTCCACAAGCAGGATGGCCGTCTTGTACCTTCCCTGGATTTCCGTGATCCGATAGGCCGTCTCTTCTTTTTCCTCGGAGGTCAATCCTGCTATGGGCTCGTCCAGCAAGAGAAGCCTGGGTTCCATGGCAAGGGCCCTTCCCAATTCAGCACGTTTTTGCACACCATACGGACAATCGGATATGAGGGCTTTCCGGTATGCCTGGAGGTCCAGGAATTCTATAATCTCTTCAACCACGCGGCGGTGCCTGAGTTCCTCGCCGCGCAATCTCAGGTAGGCGGAAATGGAATGCCTTTTGAACTTAATATGCCTCCCAAGGAGGAGGTTATCGAGGACGGTCATATGGAGAAAGAGACGGAGGTTTTGAAATGTCCTGGCGATTCCCCGCTGGGCAACAGAATCAGGGGAAAGCCCAAGGAGATTTTTGCCCTCGAAAAGGACTTCTCCGGCATTCGGATGGTAGACGCCCGAGATGCAGTTGAAAAGGGTGGTTTTTCCAGACCCGTTGGGGCCGATGACGGTGAGAATCTCCTCCGGTTCCACGTGGAAATCAATACCCGCCAGGGCCTGGATACCACCAAAACGGATAGACAGTGCCCGGATGTCAAGAAGAGACATGCCGGCTAAAAATGCGGTTTAAAGATGGTATAGGGGGCAAGAATGGTATCTTTGCCGTTCCTTGCCTGTCCCATCCGGGAGGCGTTGACGCCGTGGTGCCGGTCGGGACCGTAGGTCACCGGTGCGCCCAGACCCTCGGGTTTCCAGTTTTTGATCTTTTCCATGCCCGCTATCATTGACTCCGGTGTCAGGTCCCGTCCCGCATTTTTCAGCCCTTCTACAAGGTGCATCATGGACATGGCGCCGAAGAGGGCAAGGTATTCTTTCCCCTTGATTTTGGGGTTGTATTTTTTCAGGATATCAGTCACCCGATCGGCCTGGGGCTCGGCCCCCGGCGTGCCTGAGTTTCCGGGAAGGGCGATGTAGGTGCCTTCCCACACCTGACCCGCCACCCGGTACATGATGGGATCGGCCAGCGTGAAGGTGGCAAATACCTTCGGCCTGTATCCTATTTTCGCCATTTCCTTGTCTATGAGCGCCCCATGAGTGGGGGTGGCATAGATGACAACGCTGTCGGCCCCGGTCTTCTTGAGGTTGAGGGCGTGGGTGGCCAGGGATCGCTCGGTCACTTCATAGGGAACGGCGCCCACCAGCTTGGCTTCTCCAACATCCTTGAGACCCTTTTTCACTCCTACCATGGCCAGTTTGCCGTAGTCGTCGTTCTGATAGAAGAGCGCAATCTTTCTTGTCCCGAGTTTCTGAACGGCATACTTGGTAATGTACTCGGCTTCATCTTCATAATCGGGATAGGCCACAAACACGTAACGCAACTTATCCTTCGGGAGTTCCGGCCAGATCCGGATATTGCCGTAAGCGGTAATGAGCGGGATGTGATTGTCAGCGAAGAAATCTTTGGCCGCATTGCAGATTGCGGTTCCCAGGAGTCCGCAGACCGCAAACACGTTTCCCTTCATTTCCTGGAGGTTTACCAGGGCTCGGGTGGGGTTGTAGCCGTCATCTTTTATGATGAGTTTTATCTTGCGGCCGTTCACTCCTCCCTGGTCATTGATATAATCCGCCCACGCCTTGCCGCCCATGGCCGTTACCCCCCACAGGGCTGCAGGCCCGGAAAGGGGAGTAGTCCAGCCGACAACCACTTCCTTGTCCGATACACCGGGCACCATTTGCCCCGCCCCGGCAATTGCAGGAATCGTAAGGATGACGAGAAACAGCGCACAGATTTTAAATATAGCTTTCCTCATGGTGATCTCCTTCAGTTAAAGGTTAAGAAAAGGCGTCGGGGCAGTGGAAACCCCGGGTTTCTTCCATGAGAACTGCTGAGGGACGCTCCGAAGGCAAGTCAATTCGCCTGAAAAGTATAGGTGTGAGCGGCCCGTCGGTCAACGTTTTTCTCCTCCTCCTAAGCAGGCAAACGGGCCAACCGGCTCACCCCAGCATCATTTTCGCGATGACCTCTTTCATGATCTCCTGGGTCCCGCCCCCGATGGAGAGGATGCGGTTATCCCGGTAGAGCCTCTCTACCAGGGATTCGCGCATGTATCCCGCACCCCCGTGGAGTTGGACGGCATCATAGGTTATCCTGTCGCTGACCATGCAGGAGAAGTTCTTCGCCATGGAGATCTCCTTCACCTGGGTTTTTCCTGCTCCGATCCGGGCTGCCACCCGGTATACGAACTCACGGCTTGCTTCCACAAGGGTCGCCATGTCGGCCAGCTTGTGTCTCGTCACCTGAAAGGCGGTCAGGGGGCCGCCGAAGGCCTCCCTTTCCCTGCAGTACTTCAGCGACTCCTCGAGGGCCAGCTGGGCCGTCATGTTGGCCATGATGGAAAGCTGCAGTCTCTCATGCTGGAAGTTTTCCATGATACCGTAAAAACCCCGGCCTTCCTGCCCAAGGAGATTCTCCCGCGGAACCCGGCAGTCTTCGAAAAAGATCTGGGCCGTATCCGATGCCCACCAGCCCATCTTCCGCAGTTTCCTGGAGACTGCGTATCCGGGTGTGTTTGCCTCAATGATCAGGAGGCTGATCCCTTTGAACCCTTCACCCCCCGTGCGGACAGCACAGGTGAGCTGATCCGCACGGGCGCCGCTGGTTATGAACATCTTGCTTCCGTTCACAACATAATGGTCGCCTTCCGGCACCGCCTTTGTGCGTATCCGGGCAACATCCGATCCCGCATCCGGTTCCGTGACCCCCAGTGCGGAGATCCTGTTTCCCTCCAGGACGGCAGGCACAAAGCGGGACTTTTGTTCCTGGGTGCCCAGGGCCAGGATGTGCGGGATGCTGATGTCCAGCGAGCCGAGGCCGGCCACGACGCCGGCCGACCCGCAGCGCATCAGTTCCTCGGAAGCAGCGATTTTGACAAAGATATCCCCGTCGGCCCCCCCGTACTCTTCGGGGTAGCCGATCCCGAGGATTCCTGCCTCCCCGGCTTTGCGGTAGAGATCCCTCGGAAATTCACCGCGCTCTTCCCATTCATCCACATACGGTTTGATATCGCGGGAAACGAATTTTCGCACGGTCTCGCGGACCATGTTATGGGTCTCGCCGAAATACTCCTGGTATCCGGTCATGGCCGGTTAAAAGGGGAAGAGCTCCGGTATCCTCTGGGCGAGCATGATATCGCCGCTGACTTTAAGCTGGCCGCTCATGAAAGCCTGCATGCCGTTCAGTTCCCCGTTCACCATGGCCAGCCACGTCTCTCCCGACATGGTGAGAGTGGTTGTCGGGGCATCGTGTGTCCCTTCTGAGATGTCACAAGCGCCGCCTTTTATGGCGACGTTCCAGTTTCCTCCGCCGTCCCCGGTGATCTCAAACTGGAATACCGCATCCAATCCCTGAGCCGCTGTTGCATTAAAAACACCGGGCATCCCGTCAAACACCTCTTTTACGTTCGCAATTGCCATGTTCTTTTCCTCCTTTGATTTCGGCTCACGGAGCCTTTTTTGTTTGCTTCGTTAAATCACGATGTCAGCGGGCGGTGGGATGACGATCGCTTCTCCTTCCGCGACAAGTTTCGCATCCTGATTTTTCCAGAGAAGAGCCAGGCGAATCCGCTTCTTTTCCCCCAGCTTTTCAGAGACCCGTGCGGTGGCTGTTATGGTATCCCCGAAGAAGGTCGGGGCCTTGAACCTGCACGATATCTCCACGAGGATGGTGCCGAGACCCGGGAGCTTCATGCCCAGGACCGGAGCAATCAGGCTCTGGGGAAGGGCCCCATGGGCGATACGGGTCCCGAACGGTGTCTGCTTCGCGAAGGCCTCATTCACGTGCATGGGGTTGAAGTCTCCACTGATGCCGGCGAACAGGTATACGTCCGTCTCGGTGATCGTTTTCGTAAAGCTGGCCTCGTCACCTATCTTCAGCTGCTCGTAGCTTTTTCCCAGCTCGAATTCCATCTGCATGTTCCCCCTCGCACGCCGAAAAAATGCACTATTTCCCTTTAAAATCGGGTTCCCTCTTTTCCATGAATGCCGCCATCCCTTCCCTGGCGTCCTCGGTGGATATAACCTTTCCCAGGGCCTCGCAAAGGTAATCAATGGCATGATCAAAGTCCATGTCCATCATGCCCCTGAAGGCCTGCTTGCCCATGCGTGTCCCGATGGGGCTCTTGCTCTCCAGGAGTTGAAGCGTCTCCTCGATCGCACTGTCCAGGTCCCGAGGATCCACGGCCCGGGTAATCAGTCCCATGGTCTCAGCCTCCAGGGCAGGGACCCTTCTCCCTGTAAGGACCATCTCCACGGCCCTTTTTCTACTGACGTTTCGGTAGAGCAGGGCGCCGACCATCATGGGAAAGATCCCCACGTGTACCTCCGGGGTGCAGAAATAGGCGTCGTTCCGCGCGATCACGATGTCACAGGAGAGCATCAGCCCGAGCCCGCCGGCGAGGCAGTGACCGTTTACTCGTGCCACGAGGGGCTTGCCGAAATGCGACATTTCCTTGAGGAGCGTTGCGTAATTTCTTGCTCCCTTGAGAGCTTCTTCACCCTTAGTCAGGGTGAGCGCCAGGTCCGCGCCCGAGCAGAATGCCTTGTCACCGGCGCCGGTAATACAGACCGCCCGTATTTTTTGATCCCGTTCAAGCTGTCTCAGGTACTTCCGCAAGGCTGTAATTGTCTTCTGGCTGATGGCATTCCTCCGGGATTCCCGGTTGATGGTGAGAAATGCCGACCGTCCCTTTACCGCATAAAGGAGATCTTTACTCATCTTTTGAAGCTTCCTTTTCAATATCCACCAGGATATCTCCCGGAGCAACCTTGGCGTCTACGGCCGTGTTTATCCCGGCAACCCTCCCGTCATGCGGCGCAACCAGAGTGGTCTCCATCTTCATGGCGCTCACCACCACCAGTCCCTGGCCTCTCCTGACACGATCGCCCGCCCTTACAAGTATTCTCACCACGACGGAAGGCATGGGCGGTGTGACCTGATCGGGAATCTCATCGGCCGAGCGGGCCCCGGGTCTCCTCGAATATCCCTTGCCTGCGTTGCGGACCAGGAAAGTATGTCCGTCTATGAAGACCTGTTTCCCGTTGTCAACGGCAACAAGAAATGCTTCAATTGCCTTTCCATCAATCACCAGGTGCAGGCGCCCGTCCGGGAGGGCGTGGAAACAGACCCGGTGTGTCCCAGCATCCACTGATACCTCAGCCGTGTTTTTTCCTTCAACCGGAGAAAAACCCAGGGATACTGCCTCACCTTCTATGTCCAGCTGATAATGCAATCTGTTTCCCTGTTATAAAGTCCATTGTCCAAGGGTCTGCCAAGGTGTGGCGGGTTCTTTTGCTTCCCATGGCGGGCGTGTCCCCGCGGCGCCGGCCAACTCCGCTGCTGCAAACGCAATCGCGGCAAGACGGTGCATCTTTTCGGGAGGGGACCAGTTGGGGAAATGTTCTTCAATAAAACCAGTATTTGTTTCTCCCTTATTGAATGGGTCGGATTGTACCACATCCATGAGGAAAGGGACAGTGGTGCGAATCCCCAGAATCGGGTATTTCCGGAGGGCACCGAGCATACGGTTGATGGCCGCCTTGCGGTCTTCTCCCCACGTAATGACCTTGCTGAGGATAGGATCATATTCAACGGGAACCTCGAATCCCTGGTAGATTCCCCCGTCCACCCTGATTCCCGGACCGCGCGGCTCACGGTAGAGCAGTATGGGCCCGGGGCACGGGAAAAACCGGGCCGTCGGGTCTTCCGCATAAATCCGGCACTCCAGAGCGTGGCCCCGTCTCACCACATCTCCCTGTTCAAAGGGCAGGGGTTTGCCGGCCGCTATCTCCATCTGGTGCCGGACCAAATCAAGACCTGTTATCATTTCCGTGACGGGATGTTCCACCTGCAGCCGCGTGTTCACTTCAAGAAAGTAGAAACTGTCAGGGGGCACGAAAAGGAATTCCACGGTCCCGGCATTGACATACCCGGCAGCCGCTGCCGCCGATACCGCGGCGTTTGCCATTGATTCGCGAAGCGCAGGGGTCAGGGCGGGTGATGGGGTCTCCTCGATGATTTTCTGGTGGCGGCGCTGGATGGAGCATTCCCTTTCGAAAAGATGCACCACGTGTCCCCGGCGGTCAGCCAGGACCTGAAACTCGATATGCCGCGGATTCACGAGGTATTTTTCCAGGTACACGGAGCCGTTCCCAAAGGCTTTTTCCGCTTCGCTTATGGCGGCAATGCAGGCTTCACGCATGTCCTCGGGGCCTGCAACGGTGCGCATCCCCTTGCCGCCTCCGCCCGCCGCCGCCTTCACCAGAACGGGAAACCCCATGCGGTCCGCTTCCGCGCAAAGGGTATCCATGTCCGTCGTGGCTTCCATGGTTCCGGGAATAACCGGGACTCCCGCTGCCTGCATGATCTTCCGCGCCTTCGTCTTATCGCCCAGGTCTCTGATGACCGCGTGAGGCGGTCCCACGAAAGAGAGTCCTGCTGCTTCGACAAGGGCGGCGAACTCGGCATTCTCCGCAAGGAATCCATAGCCCGGATGGAGGGCTTCTGCATTGGTTTTTCGCGCAGCCTCAACGATCCGTTCCGCGTTCAGGTAACTCAGGAATGGTTCGGAGGGGCCTATATGCACCGCTTCTTCGGCCTCAAGCACGTGGAGGGCATACCTGTCCGCGTCGGAATACACCGCCACGGTCTGAATTCCCATCTCCCGGCAGGTGCGGATGATCCGAACAGCTATTTCGCCCCTGTTTGCAACCAGTACCTTCTTGAACACAACGAACCGCCTTTATTCTTTCCCGCCGGTTTTGACTAAACCTGACGCCGACGCTTCCTAAAGGCCTCAGATACAAAACAGCGGAACGCAGTAGATGAGGTCTTTACGGAAGCGTCGTCACATTCTGAATGTGCCATACCCATACCTGTCATCCCTCAGCGGGGCGTTTAAGGCTGCAGAGATGGCGAGACCCAGCACATCCCTCGTCTTGGCCGGATCCAGGATGCCGTCGTCCCACATCTGGGCCGTTGAATAGTACGCATTCCCCTCCCTCTGGGCCGATGCGACGATGGGCGCCTTGATCTGTTCCACCATCTCCTCCGGGAGAGGCGGCGTGCCCTCTCTTGCGAGCTGATCGTTTTTCACGGTGATCATGACCTGTGCCGCCTGCTCACCGCCCATCACGCCTATCTGTGCGTTCGGCCACATCCACAGAAAACGGGGTGAATACCCGCGGCCGCACATGCCGTAGTTGCCGGCTCCGAAGGATGCCCCGATGATCACGGTAAACTTGGGAACGGTTGCCGTGGCAACCGCGTTCACCATCTTATGGCCGTCTTTCGTGATGCCGCCGCGCTCATATTCTTTCCCGATAATGTATCCGTTTATGTTCTGGAGGAAGATGAGGGGAATGCCCCGCTTGTCACAGAGTTGGATAAACTGGGTGGCCTTGAGGGAACTGTCGGAAAACAGGATCCCGTTATTCCCAAGGATGCCTGCCTCATACCCGTGAATGTATGCCCAGCCGCAGACGAGCGTCGGTCCGTAGCGGGCCTTGAACTCCAGGAATTCGCTGCCGTCCACCATCCTGGCGATCACTTCGCGCACATCATAGGGCGTGCTGAGGTCCCTGGGCACAATCCCGTAGATCTCTTTCGGTTCATAGAGGGGCGCTTTCGGTTCCCGTCTTGGGACCTCGGCCTTTCGGATCGACGGAAGGCCCCTGACGATCTGCCGGATGATCTCAATGCAATGCCGGTCGTCTTCGGCCAGGTAATCTGAGACGCCGGATTGTCTGCAGTGCACCTCCGCGCCGCCCAGTTCATCCGCCGTCACTTCTTCTCCGGTAGCGGCACGGACAAGGGGCGGACCTCCAAGGAAAATGGCGCCGGTCTTTTTTACATGGACCACTTCATCGCTCATGGCCGGGATGTAGGCAGCCCCCGCGGTGCACAAACCCATGACGCCGCATATCTGTGGAATTCCCATCTTGGAGAGGATCGCCTGGTTGTAGAATATGCGGCCCCCATCATCCACATCGGGAAAGATCTCCGATTGGAGCGGCAGGTAGGCCCCGCCCGAATCGACCAGGTAGATCAGAGGCAGATGGTTTTCCATGGCAATGGTCTGGGTCCGGAGGCCCTTCTTGACACCCATGGGGTAGATGGTGCCCCCCTTGATCATGGAATCATTGGCGTGGATAAGGACCTCGCGGCCTTCAACGAGCCCTATGCCGCTCACGATCCCGGCGCCATGCACTTTCCTGTCATACAGCCCCTGTGCAGCGAGCGGGGCGATCTCGAGAAAGGGCGTGTTTCTGTCGAGGAGAAGATCCATCCTCTCCCTGACGGAAAGCTTGTTCTGTTCCTTCAATCTTGCCCGTGCTTTTTCAGAGCGCTCGGTCCGCGCCTTTTGCAGTTCCTCCCGGAGTCCCGCAACCAGGGTTTCCATGCGCGAGTGATTCTCTCTATATTCTTTGCTCTTGGTATCGATCCGGGAATCAATGAGTTCCATCATCAGACCCTTTCAAGTACCCTGTCGCCGATCTTGACTCTCGTTATTTCAGATGAGGTGCCGGCAACCTGAAGATATTTGGCGGATCCGTAGCTCTCTTCCGCCGGGTTGCCCTTGATAAGGCCATTTCCTCCAAGGATCTGGAGCGCCTGGCTTGCCACCTGTTCCGCGGATTCCGTGCAGAAGACTTTGGCGCAATTGACCAGAACGTCCCTTTCCCGGTCCTCTGTTTCATCCATCCACGCGGACCGGTAGGCGAGCAACTGGGCCGTTTGACGGATGGTCAACATTTCCGCCAGTTTAAAGCCAACCTCCTGATAGGCGATGACGGGCTTTCCTCCACGTATATGCTTTTTTGCGTGAACCAGAGCGCTCTCAAATGAGCGCTTCATGAGCCCGAGGCTCGCGCTGATGAGCACCTGATCTTCCCAGCGACGAAGATTTCCCAGCATGTCCGGCGGCTCGAAAGGTCCCATGGCGTGTTCGGAAGGGACCACTACTTCATCAAGGCGGAGCGGCGCCACCGGGGTTCCCTCGTACCCGATGGTTGTGTAGCGTTCTCCCAGGTGGACCCCTTCTGATTCCGTCCTCACCAGAACGACCATGAGTTTTTCACCGGACTGCGCGATTACTGCTATCCGTTCCGCCATCGGCCCGTTTATCACATGATCTTTGCTTCCACTGACCAGGAATCCGTCGCCGGAAACTGCGGCTGTTGTCTTGAATTCTTCGTTTTCGACGCTCATCCCGCCCTCGGTCAAGGCTATGCTTCCCACGTGGCGGCCCTGTTCCAGGAGAGGGAGTATCGCTTCCTTTTGATCGGATGTCCCATAGGCGGCGATCAGGCTGCCGAAGATGCGGGTGCTGTATTCGATGGAGAGAAACAGGGAAGGGGAGAGCGAGGCCAGTTCTTCCTGGGCGGCCATGAGAGCGGTGGAACTCTTGCCGTCTCTCACGCCGATGGCAAGGTAGCCGATTTCCGCGAGCCTCGTAAGGTAGTCCATAAAGAGATTGAGACATTCGAGGGGGTCACTGGATCTGAGGTACTTCAGCTTTTTTTCCGCGTCTCTGTCTATGGTCTCTTTCAGACTGGTGACCAGGGATGATTCCTTTTCATCAAAATCAAAGTTCATTGGTTTCCCTCTGAGGTTGGCCGGTTGAGCCGGTTGAGCCCGTTATTAAGTTGAGCCGGGTAGCCGTTTAGCCTATTAGGCTGTTAGCCTGAAGGTCGAGTACCTGCATCCTCACACTCCAGCTTCTCTACCTTTATCCTTTGTCCTTTCGCCTTTTGCCTTCTCCACGCTCCCCGTGGAGAGCATCACGCGCAACAAATCATGGATGCGAATTTCGGAGACGAAATGGCTCAACGTCAACCCTACATCAGCTTTGAAATGATCTTCTTCTGGATGTCCGATGTCCCGCCGCCGATGGGCGCAAGACGGCTGTCTCTGAAAAAACGCTCTACTTCGTATTCGTAGCAGTACCCATATCCCCCGTGCAGCAGCATGGCATCATTGGCAGGTTTCAAGCTCCAGTCGCCCACGAAGAGTTTGGCCACTGCCGCCTCCAGATGATTCAGCGGCCTTCCCTGGTCTTTACACCAGGCGATCCGATAGCACAGGGAGCGGGCTGCTTCGATGAAGATCTTGATATCCGCGAGCTTGTGCTTGGTGGCCTGGAAATCGGCGATGGGACGGCCGAACTGATGTCTTTCCTTTGCATAGCGCGCGCATTTTCTGAGTACGTATGTCATGCCCCCGATAAACGGGGCCAGGAGCGCACTGCGGTCCCACTCAACGGTCTGCAGTGCCATGAGGAATCCTGCCCCCTCCTGCCCGATAAGATTCTCTGCAGGGATTTCACAGTCTTCAAAAACCAGTTCCGATGTGTGGGACGTCCGTACCCCCATTTTGATCAGGTCCCTGCTGGCTGAAAAACCCGGTGTCCCCTTTTCAACAATGAATGCAGAAATGCCGGCATGTTTCAGGTCCTTGTCCGTCTTGGCGTAGATAACGGCCACATCCGCGATAGAGCCGTTGGTGATGAACATTTTGCTCCCGTTCAGGATGTATTTGTCGCCCGCCTTTTTGGCCCTGGTATTCAGGGATGCCACGTCCGATCCCGCGCCGGGCTCGGTCATTCCCATACAGCCGATCCATTTTCCGGATGCCAGTTTGGGGATGTATTTCTCCTTCTGCGCGTCCGAGCCGTGACACAGAATGGTGTCCGCGCAGAGGAAGGTATGCGCGCCGTACGCAAGGGTGAGCCCGCCGTCCACCCCCGCTTCACCAAGGGCCTCGCCCGCGAGCACGGTGGTCACTACGTCGCCTCCACCGCCGCCCAGGTTTTCGGGAAGGTGGATGCCCAGTATCCCGAATTCACCGAGCCTGCGAAAAGAATCAAAATCGAACTTGCTCTGAAGGTCGTGTTCCGCAACCCTCGGCACAATTTCCTTGGCGGCGAAACGGATCACCTGCTCCTTGAACATCAACTGTTCCGGCGTAAAAGAAAATTCCATAATGTCCTCTATTCGCCTCTCGACTGCTCATCAAATCCCCTGTTGCTTGGCCCCGTTGAGGAATACCTCCAGGATGCTTTCGGCAATCCTGTTTTTCTGTGCGTTCCCCTTGATTTGCTGGTCGGCCAGGACCATGGTGGAAACGAACGTTTCAAGCGCCCCGAGAAAGATATAGGTGAGATATCTGGCTTTGAAATCAGTGCGGAGCATTCCCTTGTCCTGTCCTTCCTGAATGACCTGCTCCGTACTGGACATGAAGGTCTTGAAGTTTTCCAGTCGGTCAGGGGTCAGGTTGCTGGTGGAACGCGATATTTCCGTAATGAAAATCGTGACCAGTTCTGGTTCTTTCTGGTAGGTATCGAGAAAGTAGTGAATGATGCGGGCGAGTTTCTCGCGCAAGGGCTCCGGGCTTTTCTTAATCCCGGACATGAGGGTGAAGAGGCCTTCCCACCATCGATTCAGGAGGGCGTCAAACAGGTCCTCCTTGCTCAGGAAATAGTGGTAGACCAGGCCGTAAGAGATGCCCGCCCGTGCGGCGATGTCGGACATTCTGGCCTTGTGAAAGCCTTTCTCTTTGATTGCCGACAGGGCCGCGGTAAAAATGGCCTCTTCTTTGCCTTTTTTAACCGCATCTCGCTGATTCGCCATGCCATTGAGCAGACCAAATTTTGATTGACTTGTCAATCAAAATCCGCGTGTCTCCCAAGGGCAGCAGGGATAGATGGTAAGTCAGTGTTTTCTTCAATATCGGTCTGACGCTTTTCGCTCCCCAATATCCTCGGTTGTCCAATGAAATTGTTGGGTAATGTTATATTCGAATCCTAATGAAAAATGATCCCGATTGACTTTAGGTATAATTACAGTATATCATATATACCGTTATGGAATTTGAGTTCGATAAACGAAAAAGCCAAAACAACAAGAATAAACATGGGATCGATTTTATTGAAGTACAAGCTTTATGGAATGATCCGGATCGAATTGAAATCCCGGCTAAAACCATCGATGAAGAGAGATTCCTAATGATCGGTAAAATTTCAGATAAATACTGGTCGGCAATCATCACATACAGGAGTGAAAAAGTCAGGATTATTTCTGTGCGTCGATCCCGAAAAGAGGAAATTGAGATTTATGAAAGCTAAAGACTTAGATAAAAAGTTTGATTCCGGAGAGGATATTACCGAGTTTCTTGATCTCACAGGAGCCCGGAGACCAGGTCAAGAACAGAAGAGGGTAAATGTGGATTTCCCTGTATGGATGATCCACAGTCTGGATAAGGAAGCTAAACGACTTGGTGTTCCGCGACAGTCTATCATAAAAATCTGGATCGCGGAAAGGTTGAAAGAGCTTTCCAAATGATCCAAATTCGAACCTTTCACTGGTGCGGACAGGAAAAGTTGCGCCACACAGTTCAACCGTGTGTGCCAGGCATGGCACGTGACTAGCAGGGTGAAAGTGGTGGGATGTAGGATGAGTCGTAGGATGAGGGTCGGGCCACGCTAAGTAATCGTTATT